>OFFH01000015.1_pt1 | contig 130458 bp, 102 predicted proteins | sample 1521341 | NCBI WGS metagenome assembly OFFH01 (sample SAMEA3504108, study PRJEB24116) | mouse gut metagenome | biome: mouse gut; feature: mouse-associated habitat; material: faeces | place: Denmark | collected 2011 | reverse complement strand
GTGGATGCGAAATTCTCTTTATGTGGGGGTGACGGCAACACTTTTGTCAACGCTGTTTGCTCTTCCGGCAGCCTATAGCATTTCCCGCTTTACGTATCGGGCAAAGCCAGCGGTGATATTCCTGGTGCTTCTAACACAGATGCTTCCGCCGGTGCTGCTGTCAATTCCTATTTATATTCTATTTGCTAAACTTGGTTTAACGAATACTCTGACTGTGTTGGTTATTATTTACACAGCGACGACAATGCTGATTGGAATATGGTTTCTAAAGGGATTTTTTGATTCGATTCCAATCTCTTTGGAAGAAGCGGCGCGGGTAGACGGCGCGACGGAGTGGCAGTGCGTGCGGTATATGATCCTGCCGCAGCTAAAACCGGTGTTTTTTACGATTACGATGCTTTCGTTTTTAAATTCGTTTAAGGTGTTCCGGGAGGCTTATCTGGTGGCAGGCGCGTACCCACAGCAGGATATGTATCTGCTGCAGCATCTGTTTAATAACTGGTTTACGAACCTGGAAATGGAAAAGATATCTGCCGCCGCCGTATTGCTCGCCGTTTTTTTTGCACTCTGTTCACTGTCATTAAAAAATCTTTGGGAAAAGGAGGAATGGACCGGATGCGGCTAAAACTATATCGAGGATGTCTGCTTGTGTTCGGGCTGCTCATCTGCCTGCCGATTTTTGCCGTGATACTTGGGGCATTCAAAAGCACAAGGGAGCTTACGGAAGCGTTGTCTCCGATTATCGGCACATCGGGCGGTTCGGTACATTGGCGGCTGTTTCCGTTTTATCCGACGGGAATGCATTTTGTAAAGCTGCTGTTTTATACGCCGGAGTTTTTTACGGTATTCTGGAATTCCATGAAGCTTGTGGGATGCATTCTGCTGGGTCAGATGTTTGTCGCGGTTCCGGCGGCGTTTGGGTTTTCGAGGTTTTCGTTCCGGGGAAAACATGCGCTGTTTCTTTCTTACGTGATTTTAATGCTGATGCCGTTTGGCGTTATGATGCTGCCTTCCTACCTTGTGTTAAAAGGCATGCATCTGATGAATACCCATTGGGCAATCATCCTTCCGGCTGTATTTTCTGCCTTTCCGGTGTTTCTGATGTACCGTGGATTTGAGGCAATTCCGAAAGAATTGTATGAGGCCGCCAAAATAGACGGAGCCGGAGACTGGCAGATGTTTTTTTGGATCGGGATTCCGCTTGGTTCGCCGGGGATTCTTTCGGCGCTTGTGCTGGGGTTTTTGGAGTATTGGAATATGGTGGAACAGCCGCTGGCTTTTCTGGAGGATCTTTCGCTTTGGCCATTGTCTTTGTATCTGCCGGAAATTGATCTAAGCCGGGCAGGCATGGCGCTGGCGGCGTCGGTCATTACGCTGATTCCCGCGGTATTTGTGTTTTTTATGGGACAGGATTACCTGGAATCGGGGATTGCGGCATCGGGAATGAAGGAGTAGGAAATGAGAAAACAAAAAGAACGCGCGGTGCGGTATTTCGGACTGTTTCTGGCAGCTATGCTGGTCTGCACGATTGTATCCAGAGGGATATATGCCAGCAAAATGCCCAAAATCAAAGCCGGAAGTATAGAAACGAAAACTTTGGTGCATGAAATCAAAGCAAACGGTACGATTCTGACAAAAGAAGAAGTTCCCGTTGTAACGGAGGCCGGCGTATTGGTCGAAAAAGTCTGTGTCGTGGAGGGCCAGAAGGTAGAACCCGGGGATGTACTGCTTCAGGTAGAAGCAGAGGATTTGAATCGGCTGCTGCAGCAGGCAGACGTTCAGATTCAGACGGAAGAGGCAAAGCTTGCCCAGCTGAATGCAGACGGTAGTACGGCGGTAAATCGTGCCAGCCAGGATTTAAAGGATATTACGGACACGGCGTCCGGAGAGGTCAGCCGTGCCGACGAAGCGTATCAGGCGGCGGTGAGAGATAGAGATTCGTTGCCGTCCAAAGAAGCATATAAAAAAAGAGCATATCAAACAGATGCCGAATACCAGAAACTTTGGAGGGCGTCTCAGAAAAAGAAGGCATCAAAGGAGGACCGGGATGCGTTTGCTTCCTATAAAAAGAGCCTGGACGCAAATTTGTCCGAACGTTATGAGCAGGAACGGGAAGCTCTGGAAGCCGCCGTTGCGGAAAAAGAAGCCGCGCTTCATGCGGCTGACAGCAGCAAAAGCGACGCCGTGAAGCAGGCGCAGCGGGCTTTGGAGGACGCAAAAAACGGAGGCGGAGAGGCCGGTACGAGAAAAGAGCAGCAAAGTCAGATAGCGCAGCTCAAAGAAAACAGGGACCGCCTGTGGAAGTTAAAAGAAGCGGAAGGGAAAATTCTTTCGGAACGATCGGGGTATGTGAGCCGAATTTTAGTACGTTCCGGAGAACGTACGTCAGATGCATCGGCGCTTGTGCTGAGCGATGCAGCCGGAGAGAAGCTGTTTCAGGCAGTGCTTCCCCAGGAAGAAAAATCGTATCTGGTACCCGGAGACAAGATCAGCGTCACATTTTCAAACGGAGGAAAAACGCTTTCCGGAATTTTGATTGAGGCAGTCGGGGAACTGGAAGACAAAAGCTGTCAGATTACCGCAAAAATTTCAGATCCGCAGGCGACGATCGGACAGACGGCAGAAATGCAGATAAACAAGGAAATCGGAAGGTATGCCTGCAGTATTCCGCTTTCGGCGTTATATCAGGAGAGTAACGGCGATTACGTGTATTTGATCGAAGAACAGAATACGATTCTCGGCGTGGAGCTGACCGTAAGAAAGCGGAAAGTAAGAGTATTAGACAAAGACGCGTCGTACGCGGCTCTGGAGGACGATACGTTTACGGAAGAAGAACGCATTGTCACGGAGTCGGATCAAGATTTAAAAGACGGAATGCGCGTACGGTATACGGAGGAGTAACCCGAAAGGAACGAGAAAGATCCCCAGAAACTCCTCCGTATGCTTTTGCGGATTATATCTTTCGGCAGGAGTCCCGGATCAAAAGCCCCGGTTCTAAAATATTATTCCGGTTGACGTCCGTTTTTCCGTTTAAAATATCAATCAGAGTGGTAGAGATCAAAGACCCGAGAATCGCGGGCTTTTGGTCTACGGTCGTCATAGAAGGATAGGTGTATTGGGATGCGGCGGAGCCGCTGAATCCGATGACCGAAATATCGTTCGGAATCGAGAGGCCGTTCATGGCAATGCCGTAGTAAACGCCGACGGCAATCGTATCGCCGCCTGTTACGATGGCGGTCGGAGGGTCCGATTGGTTTAACAGCATGTTGGCGCCGCGCGCGCCGCCTGCATAATCGGGACTTACCACAACCGTGTATTTCTGTGCCATATCGGTCAGGCGGAGTTCTTCCATGGTCTGTTTGTAGCCGATCTCTTTATAATAGTGAGAAATCAGGGACGGAGAACCGTTGACAAAAGCGATTTTTCGATGTCCCAGGTCATATAAATAGTGAACTGCGTCAGAAATGCCGGCGGCTTCATTGATTCGTACGCAGTACATATTGCAGTTGTTTGTATAGTCTACCATCAGAGTAGGAATTGTGCGTGCAACATCATCCAACAGAGAGTCGTTTTCTGTCGTATTGCGCCGCGTCCCCAGCAGGATCATGCCGGAGACGCGTTTTTGCAGCATCAGATTGACCAGGCGCGTTTCCTTCTGCGGATTGTGGTTTGTAATGGCAAGGAACATGGAATAATCATGCTCTTCCAGATCTGAGGATAAAATAGAAATAATCTCTGAGGTAAACAGATTGCTGATATCGGGCGCAAGTACGCCGATCAGGTGCGATTCGTTCCGCTGGAGGGAACGGGCTATGTCGTTGGGATGATAGTTTAATTGTTTGATTGCATCCAGAACGATTGTCCTGCGCTTTTCGGAAACGCGTTCCGGTGAATTGATTACACGGGAAACAGTAGCAATGGAAACGTTTGCTAACTGTGCTACATCTTTGATCGATACCATAAGCGACTCCTGGAAATGTTTTTTGTCAGGAATGGACAGGCAGTTCCAATGGGACAAAAGCTGTAATTTTAGTAAGAAATCCTGTACATTCGTCTTTTTCTTCATTTTAATTCATAAAATTTGAAAAAGCAACCCTTTTTTGAGAGACAATTTTCGACAGTGAATAGCAGGAAGAAAACACGGTAATATTAGAAGAAAAGGGAAGTGCCAAAAATGATTACGTTTACATGAAAAACACGCAAAGAAGGAAATGTCAGAGAAAAAATCGATCAAACGGAAAATCATTGGTTAAATTAAACAAAAAAATGATAAAAATACTGTAAATTATGATGAATAAGTAAAAAAATATTGAGATTTCACAGCAAGTGTGCTATGATAAAACCACAAAAAAGTAACAGAGAGGAGCGGTTTTTTTTTAAAACAAAATGTAAACCTTTACATTTTGAATAAACAAAGAAAAACTGCAAAACATCAAAAGAAAAGGAGAACAAAGTATGAAAAAAGGAATCGCATTGTTACTGGCGGGATTTATGTGTTTTTCATTGGCGGGATGTTCCTCCAGTGAACCCGGACAGACAGCAGACGACGGAGGCACTTCCGAAACAAAAATAAGTGCGGAAACAAAAACGGAAGAAGACTCTTCGGCAGAAGAAACATCCGGCAGCGGAATTGACTGGGCAGAAAAAGGAGCGGCAAGCGTAAAACCGAATCCGGTGGATGAAAATGGCAACTCGGTGTTCGGCGGTCCGACGGAACCGGCAAAAGCGCCGACGGGAATTAAAGTCGCTTTAATCCCTTCGGACCAGGCGTTAAGCGGACCGGTGACGCCGTTGGCTGCCATTGAAGAAGTGGGAGGCAACTTTGACTGGACATGCCAGTGGTTTAACGGAAAGGGAGATCCGACGGAGCAGAATAAAGCCATTATGGACGCCGTATCCTGGAAAGCAGATGTCATTGTCTGTGCTTCGGTTGACGCGGCCAGCATACAGCAGGGACTGACAACGGCAAAGGAAGCGGAAATTCCGGTAGTTTCCACCTCGAACGGAACGGACGAGCCGAACGAAGGCACGAATACGGTAAGCGGCGACCAGCTTGACTTTGCGTTTGACGTAGGCGTGGATTACCGTGCATTGGGCGTTTCTATCGCAGACTGGATGATCGCAGATGCGGGAAATGAAGGAAGCATCGCCGTATTCGGAGCAAAAGAGTATCCCTCCTGCATGGCGACGGAATACGGGCTGTTAGAAGAACTGGCGCAGTCGGATATGGAGATCAGCGAAGTCATGTACTTTACCGGAGGACAGGTAGGAGATTCCTTAAACCGTCAGGTAATCGGTTATCTGCAGTCCAATCCGGATACGAAATATGTGTTTATGCCGTATGACCCGGCTGCTATCCAGGTATGTCAGGCTTTGGCAACGGCAGGATATGACGACGTAAAGGTGTGTTCCATTCTGGGTACGGCGGCATATCAGGAATTGATCGCATCCGGAAGCTGTGCAGCCGCTTCTGCCGCGTATGATATGGTATATATGGGCTGGGGCTGTGCGGATCAGTTTATCCGGCTGTTAAACGGACAGGAACTGTTTTCCCCGCACGGAGAAAATGTTCCCTACTGTGTCATCGATTCTACGAATCTTTCGGATGGGGACTGGGTTTCCACCTATGACTATAAGAGCGATTTCCTCGCATTGTGGAAATAAGGCGGGGCGCGCTCTTACATACGGGGTGAAGGAGACATTCTTTAAAGACGCGGCATTCGGCGCCGGTGGCCGCACTGGCGCCGGCCCTGTATCAAAGGAAAAACGGAGGGATTTTTATGGATCGACTCAAACAGCAATCCAATTTTCAGTTAAAAAACTATTACATTTTTATGCTGCTTATTGTCTTATGCGCCGGATTCGGGCTGGTATCGCCCCAGTTTTTTACGGTATCCAACTGGTCGAATCTTCTGCTTGTGCAGGCGACGACCGGCGTGATGGCGCTCGGCGCGATTTTTGTGCTGATACTTGGGGAATTTGACGTTTCGCTCGGTTATCTGATTTCCTTTTGTATGATGACGGGGGCGGTTCTTGCGGAACGGGGTGCTTCGGGAGTCGTTGTACTGATTGTTATGGTAGCGGTCGGCGCGCTCTGCGGACTGGCAAGCGGTCTGCTGACGGTAAAGGCGAAGGTAAGTTCTTTTATTGCAACGCTCGGTATGGGGATTCTCTTATACGGATTAAATCTTGCGATCAGCAACGGAGAAGTACATTCGGGCAGCGTGCCGGGGCTACTTACCACGATCGGGCAGGCAAAATGGGGCGGCATCGGAATTTGTTTCTGGGTGTTACTGGTTTTGTGCGCGGTCATCTACCTGCTGCTGAACCATACGGTAATCGGGAGGAATTTATATGCCGTAGGAGGTTCGGAAAAAATTTCGTTTCTTGCGGGCGTAAAGACGAATCGGATCCGCATTCTGGCGTTCGTTCTATCCGGGGCGTTTACGGGCGTGGGGGCGGTATTCCAGCTTGGGCAGGCAGGAGCGGCAAATCCTTCCTCCGGACCGAATCTGCTGATGCCGACATATGCTATCGTGTTTTTGAGTGCAACGGCATTTCAGGTGGGAACGTATAATGTGCCGGGACTTCTGCTTTCAATCATTATTCTGGGCGTCGGCATCAACGGACTCAATCTGATGGGAGCGCCGTCCTGGGTAGAATTTGTGTATAACGGAGGCGTTCTTGTGCTGGCAGTCTTTTTATCCCAGTTAGACCGTTATACTACGGTGGGAGGCAGAATGCGCCGCATGCAGAAGGCAGTGGGAAATTCAAAGAAATAAACCGGGAAGGAGCGGACAAAATGGCGGTATCAGTAGAACATATAACGGTATCATTTCCGGGTATTCGGGCATTGGACGAGGTCTCCTTAACATTTGAGGACGGCCATGTCCACGGCGTACTCGGAGCGAACGGAAGCGGAAAATCCACTTTGGTAAAAGTGCTCACAGGCGTATATCAGCCGGACGGCGGATCCCGTGCACAGATTACGATCGATACGAAACAGACAAATGCTTTTGCAGACCCGTCTGCAGCAAAAGAAATGGGAATCCGGGTGGTTCATCAGGAAGCGCCTCTGATCGGAAGTTTATCGGTAGCGGAATCGGTGGCGTTGTTTACAGGCTACCCCAAGAAAGCGTGCGGCCTGATCCGGTGGAACAGGCTGTATGCGTATACCGAAGAATTGTTTCGGTTTTATAATATTAAAATTTCGCCGAAAGCGTACGTTAAAGACTTAACCGCGGCAGAGCGGAGTATGGTCGCAATGTCGATTGCGCTGGGCAAAGAAGAGGATTTGAAGAAAACAAAAGTATTAATCTTAGATGAAGCGGACGCGTCGATTCCGGAAGGAGAAGCGGAGTTGTTTTTAAACCATGTGAAGAAGATTTCGCAGTTTGGAATTCCGGTGATTATGGTAACGCATCGGCTGAAAGCGGTAAAAGCAATCTGTGACGACGTTACAATCTTAAATGACGGGAACGTTGTATTCAGTGGGGCAAGCAAAGATATCACAGAAAGCGAAATGATTGAAAAAATGCTGCGGAAAGACCAGGTGGAAGCGGTATCTGCAGAGGAAACGGATAAACATGAGCTGCGTGAAATCTGGAAGCTGTCAAACAAACAATTTCATGCCGACACAGAGCAGGCGCTTGTGGTAAAAGACTTGGTCGCAAAGACGATCGACCATCTTTCGTTTTCGGTTCAAAGAGGAGAGATCCTTGGGATTGTCGGTGTGGGAGACAGCGGCGTAAACGAGCTGCCCATGCTCTTGTTCGGCGATAAAAAGAAGGTTTCCGGAGAAATATTTGTCGACGGAACAAAGCTTCCGGAGCGTATGAGCCCACGTAAGGCGATCCGGCACAGGCTGATGCTGCAGCCGGCGGACAGGCTGATTCAGGGTGGCGTTATGACATTGTCTTTAAGGGATAATCTGCAGCTTCCGGACGAGAAAAATTACTGGCATAAAAGAAAACTCGACCGAAACATCGTAGATTTGTCTATTCGGGAGTTTGATATACGTCCCGGTATGGCGCAGATGCCGTTCGGAAAATTTTCCGGCGGGAATCAGCAGAAAGCGATTGTAGCAAAGTGGATGAAACTGCGGCCTTCCGTTTTGGTAATGGACGACCCGACATACGGGGTAGATCCGGCGGCGCGGCAGAAGATATTTGCATCGATGAAAACGGCTTCCCAGACCGGGATTTCTATGGTGGTCTTTTCGACGGAACCGGAGCAGCTGGTATATGTCTGCACGCGGATTTTGGTTTTAAAAAAGGGCAAAATCATTCAGGAGCTGCATAAAGAAGACGGCAGCTTAACAAGAGAAGCGATTGCGAGGTGGTGTTACTCATGAAAAAAGACAAAAAAACAGCGGCGTTGGAGCATAACTTTTTTTCAAAATACGGCCTGATGACAATCATCGCGGCTTTTGTGATCCTCTTTTCGATCGCCTCTCCAGCGTTTTTGACGGCAAGAAACTGGTCGGCTTTGATCGTAGGACAGGTAGCCGTGGCGTGTATTTCACTTGGTGCGATTTCACCGATGATAGCCGGAGAGTTTGATTTTTCCGTCGGATACGCGATCGGATTGTGCGTCATAGTGGGAGGAAAAACGGCGCAGTACACAGACAGCGCCGCAGTCGTGATCCTGGCGGTTTTAGGAACCGGCGTGATTATGGGATTGTTAAACGGCTGCATATCGGTTCTTTTGCATATCAGTTCCACCGTCGTTACCCTTGGCATGGGACTTGTGTATTACGGCGTGATCATGGCGATTTCGGACGGAAGAACGATTGCCGGAAATGTTCCGGAAATTTTAACTGCGGCCGCAAAGACGAAGTTTTTCAATTTTAATATATCCATCTGGCTGATCCTCTTGTCTGCGCTGCTTTTGTTTTATATTCTGGAACATACGCCGTTTGGAAAGAGCGTATATGCGGTCGGGCTTTCGGAGCGGGCGTCGTATCTGTCCGGGATTCAGACAAAATTTGTCAAAATCGTGACGTTTGTGATGTGTGATTTATTTATTGCGATGGGCGGATTATTTTTGCTTGGACAGGCAGGGTCCGCGGCTCCTAATACGGGACCTTCGTACCAGCTGCCCGCGTATGCGGTCGCTTTTTTAAGCATAACAACGCATAAGCCGGGAAAATTCAATGTTCCGGGTCTGATGTTATCGATTCTGATGCTTGCGGTTGGATTTAACGGGTTAAGCCTGCTGGGCGGACCGTTTTGGATTGAATCGGTGTTTAACGGAATTATCCTGATCGCTGCAATATTGACGACAAAGTCGGATACCAGAACGGTGACGATCGGATAAAGGAATCATAAATCATGGAGGATAAGTGAGATGAGAGTGAAATATGATGTGGATACGCAGCTGATTTTTCAGATCGGCGATCCAATCGATCACAGTACGGCCGCTTTTTTGCACAATGAAATGTATGACCTGGCAAATATCAATGCCGTCTGCGTGCCCATCCTTGTAAAAAAAGGAACGCTGCCGGAATTTACAGAGGCGGTCAGAAGGCTGAATTTAAACGGATTTGACATTACCATGCCGCATAAAAGCGATATTATACCGCTGTTGGATGAATGCGACGAAACCAGCCGCCTGTTTAATTCGGTCAATCATGTCAAAAACGAGAACGGAAAACTGATCGGAATCGGATTGGACGGCGTGGGCATGGGCTCTGCAATTGCAGAAAAAGCAGGCTCCCTGAAAGGGAAAAAAGTGCTTTTACTGGGCGCGGGTTCCGTTGCGGGACCGATCGGGGCAGATCTTTGCCAAAGAGGCGTAAGCGAAGTTTTTGTAGCAAACCGGACAGTGGAAAAAGCGAAAAAGACGGCCCAAACCATCGGAGATTATTTTGGAGTAAAAACAGGATACGGAGAACTTACGGAGGAATACTTAGCCGGCGCGGCATCACAGGCGGATCTCGTCGTACAGTGCACGTCGCTTGGAATGGCGGGGAGCGCGCAGCAGTACCAATCGCTTCGGTTTATGGAACGGCTGCATAAGGATGTGCTCTGCGCAGACGTCTTATATCCGAACACGGCGTTTCTGGACAGGGCGAAAGCGCTTGGGCTTCCTGTGTTAAACGGCCTTGGCATGCTGTTAAATCAGCAGATTGCTATGATCGAATTTCGTTTCGGCATAAAGCTGCCGCAGAAGTGTCTGCTGCAGGCGGAAGAGGCGCTTGCCTGCGCCGTAACGCTCCGGGATCTTCGCGATCAAAGGAGGGGAGGAATGGCGTAAATGCGAACGGTAATCGATACGATCATTAGACGGCGCAGCGTCCGCAGCTTTTTAGAGCAGCAGATCGACGATTCGGACCTGGAAATAATTATTCAGGCAGGAAGGTATGCGCCTAGCGGCGGAAATCATCAGTATACGACGTTTCTGGCCGTGCAGAATGCAAAGATTTTATCGGAACTTGCAGAGATTGCGGAAGAAGAATTTTCCAAAATGGAAATTTCGGATTCGATGTACCAGAGTTTAAAAAACTCCATCCTGCGTTCCAAAAAGGGAGGCTATGTGTTTCATTATCATGCGCCGACCTTAATGATTCTGGCGAATAAAAAGGGATATGACAATGCGATGGCAGACTGTGCCGCCGCAATGGAAAATATGATGATCGCCGCGGCGTCGCTTGGGATCGGCTCCTGCTGGATCAATCAGCTGAAGTGGCTGTCCCAAAATGCGGTCATGGAAAAGTATCTGCAGGGACTTGGGATCGGAAACGACGAAGCGGTTATGGGAGCCGTCGCGCTTGGATTTGCGGCACAGGAGCATATCAGCGCGCCAAAGAGAACCGGGAATCCGGTGATCTATATCCGGTGACGGCAGAGGAGGCAGAAGATGAAGATAAAAGCGGCAAGGCTGACAGAGCCAAAGAACATAACAATAGGAGAAACAGAATTGGAAGAACCAAAGGAAAACGAAGTCGTCATACGTCCGGAATATGTGGGCATCTGCGGCTCGGACGTACATTTTTTTGAAAATGGAAAGATCGGAAATTGTGCGGTTCGCTATCCTTTTATCCTGGGACATGAATGTGCGGGTACGGTAGTAAAGGTGGGAACAAACGTAAAAAGCCGGAAAGCGGGCGACCGTGTAACGATAGAACCGGGGATTCCGTGCGGAACGTGTACATATTGTAAAAGCGGCAGGTATAACCTCTGTCCGGATATTCGATTTTTATCGACGCCGCCGTATGACGGCGTGCTGAGGGAAGCGTTCTGCTGCAGAGAAGATATGACATATCTGCTGCCGGATCAGGTGTCTTCTCTGGAAGGCGCTTTGATCGAACCGCTGGCCGTCGGAATGTATGCCGTAAAAAAAGGCGGCGTAAGGCCGGGCATGAAAGCGGCGGTTCTGGGCGGCGGATGTATCGGGCTGATGACATTGCTGGCATGTAAAGCAGCGGGAGCTTCGACAATCTTTGTGTCGGACCTGTTTGACAAGCGGCTGGAAAAAGCGAAAATGCTTGGGGCAACGGATGTGTTTGCTTCTCTGCCGGATACGGATATTCTGGCTGCATGCAATGACGTGACGGACGGGGAAGGGTTTGACGTTGTATTTGAGACGGCGGGAAACAAAGTGACGGCAGCACAGACGAGCGGTCTGTTAAAACGCGGCGGGACGATTGTAATGGTAGGAAATATTGTACCGGACGTTTCGTTCAGCTTTCGGAACCTGTATTTGAAAGAAGGGCAGATTCAATCGGTCTTTCGTTACAGAAATATCTTTCCGGAAGCAATCAAAGAGGTAGCGTCGGGACGGATTTCGGTAAAAGAGGCGGCAACGGATCTGTTTGCTTTTGCAGATGTGCAGAAAGCGTTTGAAAAAGCGATGAATGAAAAAGCGGATGTGATCAAAGCGGTTGTCTCTATGAAATGAGGTAAGGCGGCGTTTTGTGCCGGCGGCAGAAAAAAGAGCAGGGAGGAAATCAGATGAAAGTTGCGATAGGAGCAGATCCTTTGGGATTTGAGTTAAAAGAAAAAGTAAAAGCGCATTTGCTTGCGGAAGGATACGAGATGTTAGACTTGGGCACGCTTGCCGCGGATGAACCGGTGAAATATATCGAGGTTTCCGACCGCGTGGCAGTATCGGTTCAGACAAAAGAGTCGGAATTTGGAATCGTATTCTGCGGCACGGGCATGGGCGTAAGTATTGTGGCAAACAAGCACAAAGGCGTTTACTGCGCCCTGGTGGAGAGCCAGTGGGCGGCAAGAGAATGCAGGATTGTCAACAATGCCAATATGCTGGCGATGGGCGGACGCATTTTGGGAGAAGATATGGCAAATGATATTGCAGATACCTTTTTACATACAAAATTCTGCGAAAACTCACCGCAGGAGCGATTTGACAAACTGAGCGGGTTTTTAAAGCAGGTGTATGAATTGGAGGAAACGCAGTTCAAATAGGAGGCGATACTATGAAAGTAAATACGGTACTGGGCAGCCTGGATACGAAAGACATGGGCTATACACTGATGCATGAGCATATTATGATCGCAAACCATACGATGCGCAGGATGTGGGCGGACTGGATCAATATCGATGAATTTACCGCGTTTGCAAAACGTTACATTGCGAGAGGAAAACGCGCGGGGGTCCGTACCATTGTAGACGTTACGCCGTTTCAGCTGGGAAGGGACGTATCGGTATTGCAGCGGGTATCGGAAGAGGCAGAAATCAATATTATTGCGGCGACCGGATATTTTTGGGGAAACGAAATCTGCCTGGTCGATAAAAGTCCGGAATTTCTGGCAGAAATACTGCTGCGGGATCTGGAGAAAGGCATGGAGGGCACGTCTGTGAAAGCGGGCATAATCAAATGCGGAACATCGCAGGATCATATGAGTAAGCTGGATGAAACCATATGGGAGGCGACAGTGATCGCGCATAAGGAGACGAATGCGCCGATCATTACACACTCTGCCGGAAAAGCGGGCGCAGAGTCGCAGATGAAATTTCTGACGGAGCGGGGCGTAGACCCTGGCCGGGTCATCATCGGACATATCGGAGATCTGGACGATCCGGATTTTTTGGCATCCGTCGCAGACCGGGGATTTTATGTGGGAGAAGACCGCATCGGCGTAGATAAGCGTCATCCGGAGCAATTGGATACCAAAGAGCGGATCAAAAATATCATAGAATTGAAACACAGGGGAAAATTGGAGCAGATTGTATGCGCTCACGACGCGTCAATTTTTATTGATTATTGGGAAGGAAAAGAAAACCTGGGCTGTCCGTGGAAGATGGTTCGGGAGTTTGATATAGAGAAGCTGGAATTTCAGTTTGCATTTATTACGGAACGCGTGCTGCCGGAATTGAAAGCCGCCGGTTTCAGTGAATTTGACATTAAGGCAATGCTTGTAGATACGCCGAGACGTATTTTTGAGGGTAAAGCGAGGTGACGCCAAAACCATGGATAGATTCGATACAAAACAGACGATGCGCGCAGTCGCGGTATTTGGCGCAGGGGATGTGCGGATCGTAGACGATGTGCCGATTCCAAAACCAAATGATTATGAAGTGCTGGTAAAGGTGGTACATTGCGGATTCTGCAACGGGAGCGATTTTCAGATTATTTTAAATACAATGGAAGAGACGGAGGGGTTGCAGCCCTATCCGACGATTCTTGGGCATGAAGGCGTAGGATATGCCGTGAAACTTGGAAAAAAAGTGCGGTATATCAAACCGGGCGACCGGTTTATCCACAATAACCTGCATCCGGATGTGGGAGCAGGCTACTCGAAAACGTACGGCGGCATGGCGGAATACGGACTTGTGGCGGATCATCGGGCGATGATCGAAGACGGATTCTGCCCCAAAGAGATGCCCCGGCTGGATTTTCCGTTTTATAAAAAATTCTGGCAGATTCCAAGGGATTTTCCATTTACCTACGGGGCGATGCTGCTGTCTTTAAGCGAAAGCTTAAGCGCCGCAAAAAATTTCGGCGTGACAAAAGGCAGTTCGGTCCTGGTGTTCGGTGCGGGACCGATGGGAACGGCAGTCGCGGCGTACAGCAAAATTATCGGAGCGGATTTTCTGGCGGTAGTCGACGGCAGGCAGGAGAGGCTTAACAATGCAAGAACCGTGGCGCATGCGGATCAGATTATTAATTTTGAGAAAGAAGACACAAAAGAGGCGCTGCAGGGGCGGCTGTTTGACGTTGCAATCGACGCAGTAGGCCTGTCGGACGTTTTAATTCAGGCATCCTCCTTTTTAAAGCCGGGCGGTACGGCAGGTTCGATGGGAGTGCTGAAAAAAGACGATTTGCAGATGAATCTCGGCCGCCTGAAAAATAATACGAGGCTGCATATGCTGAATTTTCCGTTTGGGGAGTACGATGTGATGGAAGAAAATATACGATTGATCCGGGAAAAAAAGATCCGTCCGGAAGACTTTTATTCACATATCGTTCCGATGGAGGAAATCGGCAGGGCGATGGAACTGGTGAAAACCAAACAGGCGCTTAAGGTGATTTTAAACATCAGTCCGGAGGAAGCAGGCAGGGAAGGAGCAGAATGAGTATGCAAAAAGACGAAAAGAAGAAACTACGGATATTTTCAAAACAGATCCAGATGAAAACCATAGAAACCATTGCGGGTATAGGCATCGGACATGTGGGAGGCGCATTGTCAATTGCCGACCTGCTGGCGGTATTGTACGGAAAACAGATGAAGATTGATCCGAAACATCCGGCCTGGGAAGAGAGGGACTGGCTGGTGGTATCCAAAGGGCATGCGGGGCCGGCGGTGTATTCCGCGCTTGCGCTGAAAGGTTATTTCCCGATGGAACAGCTGGATACGCTGAACCGGTGCGGCACGCGCCTGCCCAGCCATTGCGACCGGAATTTAACGACGGGCATTGATATTACGACAGGTTCTCTGGGGCAGGGAGCGTCTTCCGCTGCCGGCGTGGCGCTGGGACTTAAGATGTCGGGAAAAGACAATCGGGTATATCTTGTCCTGGGAGACGGAGAGATTGAGGAAGGACAGGTCTGGGAGATGGCGATGTTTGCAGCCGCAAAGAAATTGGGAAATTTGATTGCGTTTGTGGATAACAACAAACTTCAGATCGACGGAGAGGTAGACGAGCTCTGCGCTTTGGGGGATATCGGTTTGAAATTTGAAGCGTTTGGGTGGAATTCCCGTACGGTGGACGGCCATGATGTGGAAAGCATCGACGCCGCTGTAGAAGAAGCAAAAAAACAGACGGATAAACCGACGATGATCGTGCTGCATACGGTCAAAGGAAAGGGGTGGAGTGAAATAGAAGGAAAGGTGGGAAGCCACAGCCGTACGATCTCACAGGAAGATAAAGAACGTGCGTTAAAAGAAATGCGGCAGGCGCTGCAGGCGATTGAGGAGGGTGATGCAGAATGAAAGCGGCAGTTTGTAAAACCATCGAAAACGAAACGAAAGATATGAGAACGGGATATTGCGAGGCAATGATGGAACTGGCGGAGAAAAATCCGAAAATTACCGCTCTGGACGCGGATTTGATGGCGGCTATGGGAATGGCGCCGTTTGGTAAGAAATTTCCGGGACAGACGGTTGACTGTGGGATCCAGGAAGCCAACATGGTCGGCGTTGCCTGCGGACTTTCCGCTGCCGGATATGTGCCGTTTGCCCACACCTTTGCTCCGTTTATCACGCGCCGCGCCTGCGACCAGGTCTTTATGTCCGGCGCATATGCAAAAATGAACGTAAAACTGGTAGGTTCGGATCCCGGGATTACGGCGGAGTTAAACGGCGGTACGCATATGCCGTTTGAAGATATGGGGATTATGCGGGGCATTCCAACGATGACGGTGATCGAGCCGACGGATATCGCGATGCTGAAAAACCTGCTTCCGAAAATTGCAAAGACTTACGGGATGCATTATCTGCGCTTAGTCCGTAAATCGGTGAAAAAAGTCTATGAAGACGGATCGGATTTTGAAATCGGAAAAGCCGTCACGCTGCGTGAGGGAGACGACCTTACCGTGATTGCCAGCGGATTTTGCGTGGCGGAAGCATTGCGGGCTGCGGATCTTTTGAAAACGGAAGGAATTTCGGTCCGCGTGCTGAACATGTTTACCTGGAAGCCGATTGACAAAGAAGCGATTCTGGCGGCGGCAGAAGAGACAGGCGGAATTGTAACGGCGGAAAATCACAATGTCATCAATGGGCTGGGATCGGCGGTTGCCGAAGTGCTTGTAAAAGAAAAACCGGTTCCCGTAAAAATGGTCGGCGTGCAGGATGAGTTCGGCGAGGTCGGAAAGCTGCACGAGCTTTCTAAACGGTTTGGGTTAGAGGCAGAGCAGATTGCAGAAGCGGTCAAAGAAGTGATAAAGCGAAAGGAGAGCAAATGAAACAGCTGTTGATTCGTCCGGAAATCTGGGAGTTTTCAGATTTTCATACATTTGCAGAAGCGTTTGAGATCGGAGCGGATGATTTGATACTGACAAACGAATACATATACCGTCCGGTCATCGAAACGGAACGCCTGAAGAGTTCTGTCATTTTTCAGGAGAAATACGGACAGGGAGAACCGACAGATGAGATGGCACAGGCGCTTTTGGAAGAAGTGCAAAAAAGAGACTGCAGCCGTATCATTGCGATCGGAGGCGGTACGATCATTGACCTGGCAAAAGCGCTTGTGCTAAAAGGGCAGGATACGATAGATCAGATGTATGCACATATGGCTGACCTGAAAAAAAACAAGACGCTTGTGATCGTGCCTACGACCTGCGGAACCGGAAGTGAAGTGACGAATATTGCGATTCTAAACCGGCTGGCGCTCGGTACGAAACAGGGACTGGTGTCGGAAGCGATGTATGCGGATGCTGCGGTTCTGATTCCGGAATTTTTAGAAAGCCTTCCATATAAAGTATTTGCCACCAGTTCGATCGATGCGCTGGTACATGCGGCAGAATCCTATCTCAGTCCGAAAGCTACGCCGTTTACGGAGATGTATTCCAAGCAGGCGGTTGAAATGATCCTGCGGGGATATGGAAAGATAGCGGCATATGGGACGGATGTCTGGAAAGAAGAGAAAGAAGCATATCTAAGGGCAAGTACATATGCGGGAATCGCATTTTCAAACAGCGGCTGCGCAGCCGTCCATGCGATGAGCTATGCGTTCGGCGGCAAATACCATGTGCCGCACGGAGAAAGCAATTATCAGTTTTTTACGGCAGTGCTGCGGATGTATCAGACAAAGAAGCCGAAAGGCAAGATAGCCGTGTTTGACCGGATGGTTCGGGAGATTTTGTGCAGAGAAGGATTTGCCGGGGAAGAGACAAAGGAGGACGGTATTTCTCTTTTGGAGGAGCTTTTGCAGAACGTGCTTGCCCGCCGTCCAATGTCGGATTACGGCGCGCAGAGAGAGGATCTGGATGTATTCGCCCAAAGTACGGTCAAAAACCAGCAGAGGCTTTTGGCAAATAATTATGCGGAACTGACACAGGAGGAAATCAGGGAAATTTACCGGAGATGCCTGTAGAGTATGGTATCCCTTTATGTGCTGAGAAAACAGCACAATAGATATGAAAGGAGAGAATATTATGGCGCTTATGACAGGGGAGGAGTATGTGGAGAGCATACGAAAGCTGAACCTTAACGTATATATGTTTGGAAAGAAGATTGCATGTCCTGCGGACCATCCGATTTTACGGCCGTCGTTAAATTCCGTAAAGGCGACGTATGACCTTGCGCAGGATCCGCAGTATGAGGAGCTTATGACAGCGACGTCTTCGCTGACGGGAAAGAAGATCAATCGTTTTTTACATATTCATCAAAGTACAAAAGATTTGATGGACAAAGTGAAGATGCAGCGTCTCTTGGGACAGCAGACAGGCGCCTGTTTCCAGAGATGCGTCGGGATGGATGCGTTTAACGCCGTATTCAGTACGACGTTTGAAACGGATCAGAAATACGGGAGCAGTTATCACAAAAATTTTATCGAATATGCGAAATACTGCCAGGAGAACGATCTGACGGTAGACGGTGCAATGACGGACCCGAAAGGGGACAGAGGGCTTGCGCCGCATGCACAGGAAGATCCGGATCTGTATCTGCGTGTAGTGGAGCGCAGGGAAGACGGCATTGTCGTACGGGGCGCGAAAGCGCATCAGACAGGCGCCATTAATTCCCAGGAAATGATTGTGATGCCGACGGTTTCCATGAAGCCGGAGGATAAAGATTATGCCGTGGCGTTTGCTGTGCCTACGGATGCGGAAGGGATTTTGATGATTATCGGAAGACAGTCCTGCGATACCAGAAAAATGGAGGGCAGCGAGCTGGATGTGGGAAACAGCGAATTCGGCGGCGTGGAAGCTCTGGTGGTATTTAACGATGTATTTGTGCCGAATGAGCGGATTTTCTTAAACGGAGAAACCGAGTATGCGGGAGTGCTGGTAGAGCGGTTTGCCGGATACCACAGACAAAGCTACGGCGGATGTAAAGCGGGCGTCGGAGATGTGCTGATCGGGGCGGCTGCGGTTGCGGCGGACTGCAACGGATGCGCAAAAGCGTCCCATATCAAAGATAAGCTGATTGAGATGACGCATTTAAATGAAAGCTTATATTGCTGCGGCATTGCCTGTTCCGCAGAGGGAAAACCAACGGAGGCGGGCAATTATATGATCGATCTTTTACTTGCCAATGTCTGCAAGCAGAATGTGACCAGATTTCCGTATGAAATTTCCCGCCTGGCGGAAGATATTGCGGGCGGTATCATGGTAACGGCGCCTTCCGAGGCGGATTTCCGCGATCCGGTGACGGGACCCTATGTCGAAAAATATCTAAAAGGCGCAAAGGACGTCAGCGTGGAAGACCGTATCCGCATTCTGCGGCTGATCGAAAATCTCTGTCTTGGAACGGCGGCGGTCGGATACCGTACGGAATCGCTGCACGGAGCCGGAAGCCCGCAGGCGCAGCGGATCATGATTTCCCGCCAGGGAGACCTGCCGAAGAAAAAAGAGTTGGCAAAGAAAATTGCTAAAATAAAGGATTGATGGACGGAGGCGGACGATATGGAATGGCAGAACGTATATGAAGAACGGAAGACGAATGCAGGCGCGGCAATCCGGCGGATTGCACCCGGCGGGCGTATTGTGCTGGCGCATGCCGCCGGTGTGCCGATTGCATTAACGGATGAGCTGGTAAGGCAGAAAGAGCATTTTAAACATGCGGAGATCGTGCAGCTTGTGCCGATGGGAAACGCCCGGTTTGCAGATGCGGACATGGAAGGGTATTTCCGGCTCAACGCATTTTTTCTGGGTCCGTATACAAAAACTGCCGTAAAAGAGGGGCGGGGAGATTTCACCCCCTGCTGTTTTCATGAGATTCCGGGTCTGTTTGGTGGAATGCTTCCGGTAGACGCGGCGCTCATTCAGGTTTCCCCGCCGGATCGGCACGGATATGTAAGCCTGGGCATTTCCGTAGATTATACCCTTGCGGCAGTCAAAAAGGCGAAGTACGTGATTGCCCAGGTAAACGGCAGTATGCCGCGGACGCACGGAGACACGCAGCTTCATGTATCCGAGATTGACAGCTTTGTAGAGATCAACCGTCCAATTCTGGAACTTACCCCGCCGGTAATTGGAGAAACGGAACAGGCAATCGGTGAGAACTGTGCAAAGCTGATTTGTGACGGCGATACACTGCAGCTTGGCATCGGAGCGATCCCGGATGCGGTGCTGCTGTTTTTGAAGGATAAAAAAGACCTGGGCATTCATTCGGAAATGGTTTCGGACGGCGTAGTGGAGCTGATTACGCGCGGCGTGATCACAAACGCCAGGAAAACGCTGCATCCGGGGAAAACCGTGGCGACGTTTCTGATGGGAACAAAGCGGCTGTATGATTATGCAGACGATAATCCGTCCATTGCGCTTATGCCGGTAGAGTATGTGAACGATCCGTATGTGATCGGGCAAAACGATCATCTGGTGTCGATCAATTCCTGCGTACAGGTGGATCTGACGGGACAGGTGGCATCGGAAAGCGTCGGGCTGACGCAGATCAGCGGCATCGGCGGACAGTTGGATTTTGTCCGGGGCGCAAGGCTAAGCAGGGGCGGTCGTTCCGTCATCGCCATTGCGTCGACGGCGGCAAAAGGAAAGATTTCCAAAATTGTCTCCGTGCTGGATGAAGGGGCTGCCGTGACTACATCGCGGACGGATGTGGATTATATTGTGACGGAGTACGGCATTGCCCATCTTAGGGGAAAGACGCTCAGAGACCGGGCAAGGGCGCTGATTCGTATTGCACATCCGAAATTCCGACGGACGCTGGCGGAGGAATTTGAGCGGCGGTTTTGCTGCCGTTACGATGTGTAGAGCATCTGCAGGAGAAGGTTCACGGCAGGGATGAAGCCTGGGTGACTGACTTAATATACAAATATCTCTATCCTATCAGACCTATCAGAGAGCCGGAGCACTCCGGCTCTTTTACATATGCATCCGAAAACAGACGCTCCGGTTTGCATTTTGGAAATCGGCACTTATAAAATGTAAAAAAAAGCATTATTCACTTGATTTCTTCCTATTAAAGAGGTAAATTATTGTGGGAGTGTGAAAGAAGATGTATATTATATTTTTGTTATTGTGGATTATGTTAAACGGGCAGTTCAACCTGGAAATTGTCTGTTTCGGAGTTATCATTGCCGGCGTTTTGTATGCGTTTGTCTGTCGGTTTCTGGATTATTCCCCTCAAAAGGATCTGCTGCTGATGCGGAAGCTGCCGTATATTCTGGCATATATTCTGATTTTAATCTGGGAAATCATTAAGGCAAATATGGATGCCATACGTCTCTCGCTCAGCGTTAGAAATGAAGTGGATCCTGTGATCGTAAGGTTTCGGACCGATTTAAAATCCAGGGCGGCAAGAGTGGCGCTGGCAAATTCCATTACGCTTACGCCGGGGACAATCACGGTGGCGTTAGAGGAAGACGAATTGATCGTACATGCGCTGGATGAAACATTGATCGAAGGAATCGACGAGAGTATATTTGTCCGTATGCTGCGAAAGATGGAAGCAATGGATGAAGAGTTTTTAAAGAAACGGAGGGGACATGATGAATAGTGGGATTGCATCGCTTGAGCAGGCGTATCATATCCTGTTTCTGGTGTTTTTGGTAATTTTGGCTATATTGTTTTTTGCATGTCTGATCCGGGCGGTGATCGGACCGCGTATGGCGGACCGGATCGTAGCCGTCAATATGATGGGAACCATGGTTATAGTGGCGATCGCGATTCTTGCGGTTATGGTGCAGGAAGGATATCTGGTAGATATCTGCCTGATCTATGCAATGATCAGTTTTCTTGCAGTGATTGTGCTGACAAAAGTATATATGGGCGTATATATGGAATGGAAGACGAAGGAGGGGGAGAAGTTTGGAGGCTATTGAGTGGATTCGGTTTTTTCTGGCGGCAGGCTGTCTTTTGTTTGGAATGTCGATTTTTTTCCTGGAAATATTTGGTACCTACCGGTTTCATTATGTGTTAAACCGTATGCAGATTGCGGCGACGGGGGATACGCTGGGAATCGGGCTGTGCCTGATTGGGCTTATGATTGCAAACGGTTTTAACTGGGCGACGGCAAAGCTTGCTCTAGTCCTTGTGTTTTTGTGGTGCGCGTCTCCGGTATCTTCGCATATGATTGCGCGATTGCAGATGTTTACCGATAAGAGGGTACTGGATCACTGCCGGATTGTAATTTTGAGGAAGCGGAAAAAATCCGAAAGAGAGGCGAACGAGCATGATGATCTTTAATATGATTTTGCTGGGATTTTTGGTGGTCTGTGCGGTTTCCGTCAGTTTTTCCAAAAATCTTTTAAATTCGATCCTGATATTTATGTCTTACAGCCTGATCATGTCGATTATCTGGATACTTTTGGAATCGCCGGACCTGGCGATCACAGAAGCGGCCGTAGGTGCCGGCGTAACGAGCATACTGTTTTTTGTTACGCTGAAAAAGATCCATGCGCTGCAGCAGGAGCCGAAAGAGGGGGAGAACGATGAGTCATATCAGGAAACAGAGTGAGTATGAAAAAACGTTTGCGTTTCATTTTTTTCGGTGGATGGGCGGAGAAAAGGACGCATTTGTAGGCAATATGGAAATGAAGCCGCAGAAAGAGTATGTGGAAGAAGAAGCCACCATGAAAGAGCGGATGAAAGACCGTCAGCAAGCGCTGGCAGAAGTTTATGACAGCAGCCACAATAAGGAACTGAAATTTTTTCAGGTGCTGTATAAGTGTTTCAGTATTGTGTTCTGCATTGCGATCGTAAGCCTGCTGGTGATCACGGTTTCCTACCTGCCGTCGGTCGGAATGGAGGATAAGCCGACTAACAATCTGGTGTCGGAGACATATATTACGGACGGGCTAAAAGATACGGGAGCCGTAAATATTGTAACGGGCATGATTTTATCGTACCGTGCGTTTGATACGTTTGGGGAAACGAATGTGCTGTTTATCGCAACCTGCTGTGTGATGATCATGCTGATGGTAGACGAAGATAAAATCCGGGAAAATAAGGAGTCGAACGACCGTGGATTTGAGCCGAAAAATGATGTGATCTTACAGATGATCGCAACGCTTTTGGTTCCGGTTGTGTTCTTATTTGGGATTTACATAATTTTAAACGGACATCTTTCGCCGGGCGGAGGGTTTTCCGGAGGTGCGATGATCGGAGCCGGGATGATTTTGTATGTAACGGCGTTTGGATTTGATAAGATGGGGAAATTTTTCAACGAGAAAGCATATAAATGCGTAAAAGTGACGGCGCTGATCTGTTACGGCTGTATTGTGACATATTATTTTCTGACGGGGGCAAACGGGCTGGACTGTCTGATTCCGTTGGGTGAGCCAGGCAAAATTTTGAGCGGGGGAATTACGCTGCCGATCAATATTTTTGTCGGTTCCGAGGTCGCGTGTACCATGTATGCATTTTATGCGCTGTTTCGGAGAGGAGGATTATAATGGGAGAGCATTTGTTTGCAAATTATGCGGAAGTCGTGGCGGTTGCTTTATTTGGAATCGGCTTTACCAACCTGCTTTTGCAGAAGAACATGATTAAAAAAATTATCGGGCTGAACATTATGGATACTGCCGTTTATCTGTTCCTTGCCGAGAAAGGTTATATCGAGGGGCATTTTGCGCCGATCGTGGTGAACGGCAATTTAGATCCCGATACCTATATCAATCCTGTGCCAAGCGGGCTGGTTTTGACCGGAATCGTAGTGTCCGTGTCGGTGACGGCGTTGATGCTCTCGCTGACCATCCGTCTGTACCGCAGATACCATACGCTGGATCTGGATGAGATTACAATGAGATTAAAGAAAGAAGGGCTGTAAATGGAAATCATAAGAAATTTTCCCTGTCTTTCGATTCTGCTGGCAATGTTTTCCGCAATCATCAGTTCGGCACTGAAAGGAAATGGGGCAAGGCGCCTGAATACGTTTGTCGTGACGGCAGTCGGGTGTTTATCTGCCGCCACGCTGTATCTGACGTATACGACGGGAGAAAGCTATGTCTATGTTATGGGGCATTTTCCGGCGCCGTTTGGAAACGAGATCCGTTTCGGTTCGCTGGAAGCGGGCATGGCGCTGTTTTTTTGCGTAATCATGTTGTTTTCTTTAAACGGAGGCCGCGGGAAACTTCGGATAGAAGTCGATCCCGGCAAGGAGAATCTCTACTATATTATGGTAGATTTGCTGTTAAGTTCGCTGCTTGCTTTGGTATACACCAACGATTTATTTACGGCATATGTATTTGTGGAGATCAATACGATTGCTGCATGCGGGCTGATCATGATTATGGAAAGCGGGCGGGCGATCGAGGCGGCGACCAGATATATGATTATGAGCCTGCTCGGCTCCGGCCTGTTTTTGATCGGGCTTTGTATGCTGTATGATATGACGGGGCATCTTCTGATGAGTTATATTCAGGAGAGCGTTCGGGAGATTGCGGCAAACGGTACGTATATGATTCCGCTGCTTGTGACGATTGCGCTGATCGTGGTCGGACTTGCGATCAAAAGCGCGCTGTTTCCGTTCCATGCATGGCTCCCGGATGCATACGGCTATTCCACGGTATCTTCGGCTGCCATGTTATCGAGCCTGGTGTCCAAGGGATATATTTTCCTTTTAATAAAAATCATTTACCGCGTCATCGGATTCGATATTTTTGTAAACAGCCGGATTATCAACGTGTTGTTCGTATTCGGGCTTGCCGGGATGATTATGGGGTCTACAAGCGCGATTCGGGAAAATGATATCCGGAGAATGATCTCGTATTCTTCTGTGGCGCAGATCGGCTATATTTATATGGGATTTGGACTTGGAACAACGGCGGGCATGGTGGCGTCTGTGTTTCACATCCTCTCGCATGCGGCAACGAAATCGCTGTTGTTTGTTTCCGGTGTGGGACTTACGGATGTTTCCGGTGAGAAGACGCAGTTTATCGAACTGACGGGATCGGCGTACCGCAATGTAGCGGCGGGACTGGCGTTTACGGTGGGATCGCTTTCCATGGTGGGAATTCCGCTGTTTTCCGGTTTTATCAGCAAACTGCTGTTTTCCCAGGCTGCGGTGCAGAGTCATATGAAAATGCTTCCCGCACTGATTGTACTTGCGGTCAGTACCGTGCTGAATGCCATCTATTTTATGAAAACGGTGATTCGGATCTATACGCCGATGGAAAGCAGATATCCTTCGGTGTCCATAAAGAAAAACCGGTTGTATGCATTCACGCTGCTGTGTTTTATGGTATTGAACGTTGTACTTGGCATGTGTTCCCAGCCGATTACGGATTGGATCACGCAGGGACTGTCTGTGTTTGCGTGACAAAGGATCTGCCGAACGGCATAACGGGATGCCAAAAGGGGATAGGAGGCGATGAAAATGGAGGATATGCTGCTTGTGCCGGTATTTTTTCCGATTCTGGCAGGGACGGTCCTGCTTATAAAAAAGGAATATCAAAACAGAAGTTCTTTGCTGCTTTACGTCGGCGGAACGCTGCTCATAACGGGGGCGTTTGCGTTATATGCAATCTTTGGAATTACAGACGGGGTGACGCTGTTTTATCTGACGGATACGTTTCCGGTTTACTTTAAGCTGGATACGCTGGGGCGTTATTTTTCCTTTTTGTTTACCGTGGTCTGGATTCTGGCAGGATTTTTTTCGTTTGAATATATGAAAAAAGAACAGAAGGAAAAACGCTATTTCGGATTTTACCTGATCGTATTCGGCGTTTTGCTGGGACTTGATTTTGCCGGAAATTTGATCACGATGTATCTGTTCTATGAATTTATGACACTTACTTCTCTGCCGCTTGTATTGCATACGCAGACAAAAGAGGCGGTTATGGCGGGGCTTCGGTACCTGTTCTTTTCGTTCGCCGGGGCTTATATGGCGCTTTTCGGCGTTTATTTTATCTGCCGGTATGGGACGACGCTTACATTTACGGCAGGTGGTGTGATTCCCGCCGCCGTTTTGCAGGAACACCGTACGCTGTTTTTGGTGGTTACGATGTGTATGCTGATCGGCTTCGGCGTGAAAGCGGGTATGTTTCCGCTGCACGCCTGGCTGCCGGCGGCGCATCCGGTCGCGCCGGGACCTGCGTCAGCCGTGCTTTCCGGAATTATTGTAAAGGGCGGCGTTCTGGCATTGATTCGTGTCGTGTACCAGATGATCGGCGCCGATTTTCTGCGGGGCACGTGGGTTCAGACGGCGTGGATGACGCTTGCTCTGATTACCGTATTTATGGGTTCTATGCTGGCGTTTCGGGAGCCCGTGCTCAAGAAACGTCTTGCGTATTCTACGGTCAGCCAGCTTTCCTATATTTTATTCGGACTTGCCGTATTGCAGCCGCAGGCGCTGACAGGTGCGCTTTTGCATGTATCGGCGCATGCGTTTATCAAAGTAGCGCTGTTCTTGTGCGCGTCTGCCGTGATTTACCGGACGGGATGCAAACGTGTGGAGGAATTACGGGGAATCGGAAAGGGAATGCCGGTGACCCTGTGGTGTTATACAATCGTTTCTTTGGGGCTGATCGGGATTCCGCCTGCAAGCGGGTTTATCAGTAAATGGTCGCTGGCGGCCGGCTCTCTGGCTTCGGGAATTCCGGTTTTTTCCTGGCTTGGTCCCGTAGTGCTTTTAGTGAGCGCGCTGCTTACGGCGGGATATCTGCTGCCGGTTACGATGCAGGGATTTTTTCCGGGAGAAGAATATGATGCGTCCCGGTTTGCCGGGAAAGAACCGTCGTATTGGATGCTTGTGCCGCTTTTGGCGCTGGCGGTTGTTACCGTGTGGATCGGACTGTTTCCGAATATGTGGACGGACGGATTGTCTGCGTTTGCAGATCAAGTGCTTAAGGTGATGTAAGGAGGGGATTTCATGAATGCATTTTATTTGTTTCTGGCTGTGCTGATCCCCTGTGCCGGAGGGATCCTGGTTCCACTGATTCCATGGAAAAAGCGGACGCATATGATGATTTATCTGGAGACCTTGGTTGTGATCAACTCCATCCTGGTGTTTACGATTTTAGTCCGGCGTCCGCAGGAGGCGTTTACGCTGGTGAATTTTACGGGAAATCTTACGATCGCATTCCAGCTGGACGGACTGGGCTGTGTGTTTGCAGGCCTGGTTGCGTTTTTATGGCCGTTTGCGACGCTCTATGCGTTTGAATATATGACGAAAGAAAAGCATGAAAAGACGTTTTTCCTGTTTTATACGGTGACTTACGGTGTGACGCTTGGAATTTCCCTGGCGGATAACTTTCTGACACTGTATTGTTTTTATGAGCTTTTGACGTTGGTCACGCTGCCGCTTGTGATGCATACGCTTACCAGGGAAGCAATTCTGGCGAGCCGAAAATACCTGTATTATTCGATCGGCGGGGCGGCGTTTGCATTTATCGGCATGATATTTTTGATTACATACGGAGAAAGTACGGAATTTGTTTTGGGCGGCGTGATGAGTGCGGCGACCCTTGCAGACGGGAAAAATATCTTTCTGCTGATCTATGTGTTCAGCTTTTTCGGGTTTGGCGTAAAAGCGGCAATCTGTCCGTTAAATTCCTGGCTTCCGCAGGCGGGTGTTGCGCCTACGCCGGTTACGGCGCTTTTGCATGCCGTTGCCGTGGTAAAATCCGGCGCGTTTGCGATCATGCGTCTGACGTTTTATTGTTTCGGCGCGGATTTTCTGCGGGGCACGTGGGCGCAGTATCTTCTGATGGGCGTCGTGATGTTTACGATTGTCTACGGCTGCAGCATGGCGGTCCGGGAGACGCATTTAAAACGAAGGCTGGCGTATTCAACGATCAGTAATCTTTCTTATATTTTATTTGGCGTTGTAATTATGACGCCGCTTGGACTGGTGGGGGCGTTAAGCCATATGCTGTTTCATGCGTTTATGAAAATCTGCTCCTTTTTCTGTGCCGGAGCCATTATGCATCAGAGCGAGCGCCACTATATCCATCAATTAGACGGCTTTGCGAAGAAAATGCCCAAAGTCTTTGCTGTCTTTACGATATCGGCGCTGGCGCTGATGGGCGTGCCGGGACTGTGCGGATTTATCAGTAAGTGGAATCTGGCGTCTGCGGCGATGGACAGCAAAAATCCGATGGCTTATGCCGGGATCGGCGCGCTTTTGATTTCCGCTCTGCTGACGGCAATTTATATGCTCGGCATTGTAATCCGCGCCTATGTTCCGGATAAAGAGTTTGATTACGATACGATTGCGGATGTAAAGGACCCCAACTGGATGATGCTTGTGCCGTTGTTTGTGTTTGTCGTCGGTATCGTGGGGTTCGGTTTGTGTTCGGCTCCGGTCACCCGGTTTTTGACGGATATTGCGACGGGCAGTTTTTAGGAGGGGATGCGTATGGAAAAGTTGTTTTTGGTATTGATTTTATTTCCGCTGGCCGGAGCAATAGCGGTCTTTCTGGCGGATAAAAAAGCATGCCTGGATTCTAGAACAAAAAACTTTTGGCAGATGCTGCGCGATCTGTTCGTGATTCTGACCGGCGCCGGTACGCTTGCCGCAATGGGGATTCTGGCGGTATACGGAGAGGGGAGCGAGCTTTTTGTACCGGAGATCTGCGGTATGGGAATTTCGTTCTGCTTGGACGGATTCCGCATGGTATATGGTCTGGTCGCGGCATTTATGTGGATGATGACGCTTCTGTTTTCCAGGGAATATTTGTCGCATGAAACGCATCTGGGGCGCTATTATTTCTTTCAGCTTGTGACGCTTTCGGCTACGCTGGGCGTATTTTTGTCGGCAGATCTTTATACGACGTTTCTCTTTTTTGAAGTGATGTCGTTCACTTCTTATGTCTGGGTTGTGCAGGAGGAAACAAAAGGAGCGCGCAAAGCCGCGGAAACGTACCTTGCGGTGGCGGTTATCGGCGGCATGGTGCTTTTGATGGGACTGTTTCTTTTGTACGATACCCTCGGAACGCTGCGGATGTCGGAGCTGCTGCCGGCTGCTGCGGCATGTGAGGAAAAAGAGCGTCTCTATCTTGCCGGCGTTTGTACGCTGGTCGGGTTCGGGGCGAAAGCGGGTGCGTTTCCGCTGCATATCTGGCTGCCGAAAGCCCATCCGGTTGCGCCTGCCCCGGCGTCTGCCCTGCTTTCGGGAATTTTGACAAAAGCGGGAATTTTCGGCGTACTGGCAGTGAGCTGTAATATCTTTTTGCATGACGCGGCATGGGGACTGCTTATTTTTTCGATCGGGCTGTTTACTATGTTCGGCGGCGCGCTCTTAGCCGTATGTTCGGTGGATTTTAAGCGTACGCTTGCCTGTTCTTCTATGTCCCAGATCGGATTTATCCTGCTTGGGATCGGCATGCAGGGAATTTTGGGCGAAGAAAATGCCCTTGCAGTGCGCGGCACGCTTCTGCACATGGTGAATCATTCCCTGATTAAACTTGTTTTGTTTATGATTGCCGGAGTAGTCGTGATGAATCTGCATAAATTAAATCTGAATGAAATCCGAGGATTCGGAAAAAAGAAGCCGCTGCTGCATGTCTGTTTTCTGGCGGGAGCGCTTGGCATTTCCGGTATTCCGTTTTTTAACGGTTATGTCAGCAAAACACTGCTGCATGAGAGTATTGTAGAAGGAATCGGACATGCGGCCGCGCTTTCCGGTTTTTTGAAGATGTCGGAATGGATCTTTTTGATCAGCGGCGGTATGACGCTTGCCTATATGACGAAACTTTACATCGCAATCTTTATTGAAGAAAACAGGGATAAAAAAGAGCAGGAACGTATGCAGGCGATCCGGCATTACATGAATCCTTTCAGTGCGTTTGCAATTGCCGGAAGCGCCGTGATTCTGCCTGTGCTGGGCGCAGTTCCCGGGCTTGTGTCAGATCGGGCGGCGGATCTGGGGCAGGGATTTATGCACTTGGAAAAAGAAGTGCATGCCGTATCCTACTTTAGCCTGGAAAATTTAAAAGGCGGGCTGATTTCCATCGCGATCGGTATCCTGCTGTATGCAGGAATCCGTAAGCTGATGATGAAAGAGCAGGACGGCGTACGGGAATATAAGGACTGCTGGCCGAAGTGGCTGGATTTGGAGGAATTATTGTATCGTCCGCTGCTGCTTACGATCCTGCCGTTTTTGGCGCGGTTTTTCTGCAGAATTTTGGACAGCCTGGCGGACGGCGTGATCTTACTTCTGCGAAAGACGTTGTACCGTGACCGTAAGATTCCGCATGAATTGGCGGAGGGCTCCGAATTTACGCATATACTTGGCGCAGCGCTCGATTTTCTTCGGAAGATCAAGCGGAAAATATTGCGGCAGAAAGCGCCGGAGCATGAAACGTCTTATGAACATAAACTTGCCATGCAGAGGGAAAAGTTTATGGAAACAAATGCGATCATTCAGAGAAGTCTTTCTTTTGGGCTTCTGCTGTTTTATGTGGGACTTGTGTTTACATTGATTTATTTGCTGTATCTGGGAAATTGGTAGAGAGAAAAAGGCTGTGCAGTTTCGATGACTGTACAGTTTTTTTGTCAGGAATCCTGAAAATGCAGTGTAAAAAAGCTTTTTTCTTGCCAAAATATCTGGTATACTAAACTTTAAACGAAACGGCAGGATTTTCTAACTGCCGGTTTTTGAATGAAAAGAAGGAGGTTGCCGTGCAGCTTTTAGACTTGAACCGCGACTATTGCGAACAGATTGTAAAAGAGAAAGAAGCCCACGCCGAAAGTGCGCTTCGTGAGATTGCCTATATCAACCAGTCCACTGCGAAATACCATGGAAGATGCGTTAGTACGCTTTATATACCGAAGATATTTACCGAAGATGATATCTGCCATTTTCAACGGCTGATACGGGATCTGTACGGCATCTTTGATAAAGTGATCCGGCATTACAGAGAGGATAAAAACTACAGAGAACTGTTCGGATTTGAAAAACGGCTGGAAGAATTGATTTTGCGTACGCCGAGGTATAACAGCAGCATTCCGATTGCGCGGATCGACATTTTTTATAATGAGGAAACCAAAGCGTTTCGGTTCTGCGAATTTAATACGGACGGTTCGAGCGCGATGAACGAGGACCGGGAATTAAATATTGCTCTGCAGCAAACGTTGGGGTATGACTGGCTTGCCGGCCGTTTCCGTTTACAGACGTTTGAGCTGTTTGACAGCTGGGCCAAGGCGTCTCTTCGTATTTACCGGGAAACAGAAGGCGCGGTATCGCATCCGTATGTTGCGATCGTGGATTTTATGGAGAGCGCGACCAATAACGAGTTTGAAATTTTTGCGGACAGTTACCGCAAATTTGGGGCGGAGTGTGAAATTTGCGAAATCAGGAAGCTTAGGTACCGGGACGGAAAACTTTATGCAGAAAGCGGCAGGGCGGTCGATCTGATTTATCGAAGGGCCGTGACAAGCGATATCATGAAACATTATGACGAGGTTTCGGATTTTATTCAGGCAGTCAAAGAAGAGGCCGTATGTCTGATCGGAGATTTTACTACGCAGATCGTGCATAATAAAGTGCTGTATTGGATTCTGCATCATCCGATGACGCGGGAGTTTTTGACGGAAGAAGAAAACGATTATGTAAAGGCGCATGTGCCCTATACGGCGCTTATGACGGCGGAAGACCTGCCGTATGAGGATATTCTAAGCCAAAAAGACCGCTGGATTTTAAAGCCTTTGGATTCTTACGGGTCAAAAGGTGTGTTTGCCGGCGTTGAGTACGAATCGGAAAGCAGGTGGCGGGAGATTGTGGATGCACACAGGAAGGAAGGCTATCTGGTACAGGAATTTACAAAGCCGTATCAGACCAGGAATATTGATTTTTCCGGGGGAGCCGATACCGATTTTATCCATGTATCTAATCTGACCGGGCTGTTTGTCTATGACGGTGAGTTCCGGGGATTATATTCCCGCGTGTCGCGGGGAGAAATTATCTCTACACAGTATAGTGAAATTGCCCTGCCGTCCGTTGTGGTGAAAGAAAACAAATAGAGATTGGAGGCGTTTGCTTTATGCGGGAATTGGCAGAGAGGATAAAGATCGATGTGATCATCAGTGCGTTTATATGCATTGCGCTTGGTATTGTATTGATTTTATGGCCGGTCGAGGTGACGACGGTTGTCTGTAAAGCGATCGGCGCCGTAATTGCTTTTCTGGGAGCGGTAAGAACGATCGGATATATTCTGCACAGAGAGGAAGAACACAGCGTAATGCTTTTGCTCGGACTTGTGCTTTTGCTTGTAGGCGTCTGGATTTTCTTAAAACCCCGCAGCATACAGAGCATTTTGTTTATCGGCATCGGCGCCGTGCTGTTTGTTCACGGATTGGAAGATTTTAAATATGCGCTGGAAGCGAAGAGAACCGGGTATGCGTCGTGGGCGGTCCTGATTTTGCTGGCAGTTCTTGGCATGGCGTTTGGCATCGTATGTATCGTGGACTGTTTTGGTGTGATTTCAGTGACGTTAAGTTTTGTGGGAGCCATGTTAATCTATGACGGAATCACGGATCTTTGGATTGTCAGCCGTCTGGTACAGGTGGGAAAAGAAGTAAGAAAGCAGCTGGAAGCCGTTCAGGCAGAGCCGGATCGTTCGGATGCAAAAGCATCTGCAGAAGATAACGAGGGGTATGAAAATTGAGGCGCATGGAATTTAAAATGGAACGGCTGGGACTTTTGTCGGTGGGAGATGTGCTGCCGGTGACGGAAGGAAAGCTGCCGGGGTCTTATTATTATACATTGGGCAAAGCCTACGCAATGTCTGCGAACTATAAAGCCGGCGAGCGGCTGAAATCGAGAGAGGGAAGGGTAGCAGAGATTGAAGAGACGCCGAAAGGGTATTTTGTAACGGTGGAATTTGAGGAGTAATGACAGAGAGGACATGAGAAGAAATGGAAGTACAGACAGAGAATAAGATGGGAACTATGCCAATCAACAAACTGCTTGTGAATATATCGTTGCCGATGGTAGTCTCCATGCTTGTGCAGGCGTTATACAATATTGTAGACAGCGTGTTTGTGGCGCAGATTGACGAATACGCGCTGACGGCTGTTTCGCTTGCGTTTCCGCTTCAGAATTTTATGATTGCGGTAGCGGCGGGAACGGGTGTCGGCGTCAATGCACTGTTATCGAAACGATTGGGAGAACAGCGGCTGGATGAGGCAAACCTTGCGGCGGGCAATTCGGTATTTCTTGCAGGCTGTAATTATCTGCTGTTTTTGCTGATCGGAATCGGTTTTTCCGATTTTTATTTTCGTGTGCAGACGGATATACCGGAGATCATTGCATACGGAAAAATCTATATGTTTATCTGCACGGCATGCAGTTTCGGGCTTTTCGGGCAGTTTTGCTTTGAGCGTCTTCTGCAGGCGACCGGCCGTACGGTTTGTACGATGATCACACAGACGACGGGGGCTGTGCTGAATCTGATTTTCGATCCGATCCTGATCTTCGGATGGTTCGGATTCCCCAAAATGGGAATTGCGGGGGCGGCTGCCGCAACCGTGTTCGGACAGATTGCAGCGATGTTTTTCGGGTTTTATTATAATCAGAAAAAGAATAAGGAGATCAGGCTTTCTGTTTCTGCAATCCGTCCGCAGAAAGCGACGCTGCAGCAGATCTATGCGGTGGCGGTACCGGCAATCCTAATGCAGTCGATCGGGTCGGTTATGACCTTTTTTATGAATAAGATTCTGCTTGGATTTACCTCTACGGCAGCGGCGGTATTCGGCGTATACTTTAAGCTTCAGAGCTTTATCTTTATGCCGGTATTCGGAATGAACAACGGTTTGATTCCGATTGTGGCATATAATTTCGGTGCAGGTTACAGGGAGCGGATTGTAAAAGTCATGAAAAGCAGCATGGCTGCCGCGGTAGTGATTATGCTGGCGGGGCTGATCACGGCGGAACTGATACCCGAGCAGCTATTGCTTTTGTTTAACGCATCCGAACAGATGCTTACGATCGGCGTGTTTGCACTGCGGGTGTTGAGCCTCTGCTATATTTTTGCGGGCGTGTCCATCGTGGCAAGCGGTTTATTCCAGGGGCTTGGAAAGAGCGTTTACAGCCTGGTGTTATCGGTCATCCGCCAGCTGGTAATCTTAATTCCGGCGGCGTACCTGCTTTCTTTGACCGGACGATTGGAGGCGGTGTGGTTTTCCTTCCCGCTTGCGGAAATAGCGTCGTTGCTTGTGACATTGCTTTATTTGAAAAAAACCATGCGCAATTTGGACGAAATGATCGCGCACAGGACGTAAAAATCGGAAACGGAGGGGGTTTTGCACTGTGCTGAGCAGGAACGGAACGGAGATTATGCTGGCGGAAAGCTTTAAGGAGCTTGTGTTAAGGCAGCCCATAGAAAAGATTACGATTAAAGAGATTACAGAAAAGGCGGGGGTGATACGGCCAACGTTTTATAATCATTTTCAGGATAAATATGAATTGCTGGAATGGATTATTTTAACGGATCTGCTGGAGCCGATCCGCCCGCTGATCGAAAATAAAATGGTAAGCGAAGCGTTGCTTTTGCTGTTTATGAATATTGAAAAGGAGCGTGAGTTTTACAAGCAGACGGTTCGGCTGGAAGGACAGAATTCTTTTGAATCCATTGCAAGAGAATGTGTGAAAGAGATTCTGCTGGAAATTATCGAGAAAAATTCCGTCAGGAAAATCCCCAAATTTCGCTGGCTGACACCGGAACGCATTGCGGAATATTATGCACAGTCGATGTGTTCTGTGGTGATCGTCTGGATCAAAAGCGGAATGACAATATCTGCAAAAGAGCTGGTGGAAATTTATGAGTATATGATGGAGCATTCGATTGCGGAGATTTTGTTTGAATGAAGGATCTGTTTGACAGCTGCACCGTCCTGCCCTGGTCAAAGGAGGCAGGACGGTGCTGCTTTATGTCTTAAGGGATAATGGCTCCAATCATTTGCCTGTGGAAGGCGGCGCCTGTCATATTACGATTTCAGTTTATAAGAATGCAGGTAAATACCGGTATATTGTTTGTGTGCTTCGCTGTATTCTGTGCCGATTCCAATAGACAGATCGCATTTTTTGCCCGCAAATTTTTGCAAATCCAGTTGTTCAAATACAAAACATCCGTTTTCATCCACGTCTGCAAGGAAATGAGTTTTACGGCGCGGTTCTTCATCGTGGTAATCTTCATATACAATCAGTTCCATTTTTTCTGCCGGCATATGGATCTGTCCGGAAATCCTTGTTGTATTTGTACGGATCAGTTCGGGATTTGCAGGCTCTTTGAAATCGATCGAATAATCGATATTCTGATTTTTGAAATTTTCCTGAAAGCTGTCTTCATATTTATCGAAATATGCCTTTGGGAGATTTGCCCTTAACCTGCTTTCCTCTTCATTGATCAGGTTATACCCGAAACAGATATAATCTAATTTGGGAAGGGCAGTCAGATCCGGTAAGTTTTTTATCCTGTTAAAGTCTGCAAAGACGCTGGTTAAGCTTTTTACGTATAAGATTTCATCCAACTGTTTCAGCCGGTTATCCATCACATTCAAAAGCCGCAGTTTTTTCATATTCTGAATGGAATCCAACCGCTCCAGCCGGTTTGAGGATATGTTCAGGTTGGTTAGATTATTTAATGTTTCCGTTCCCTGCAGACTTGTAATATCATTCTGTTCTGCTTCCAATGTTTCTAATTTTGATAAATGCCCCGCCTCTTTTATTCCGGTCAGTTTATTTCGGTTCACGTAGAGTTCTGTCAGTTTTGTTTGTTTTTTCAGACCCTTAAGGCTGGTAATTTCATTCATGGACAAGTCCAGATATTCCAGATTTTTCAATTCTTTCAGATCCGTTATGCCGCCTATGCTGTTCCATTTGGCATTCAGCCATTTTAGTTTTTTTAAATTCTTTAATTCTTTTATGCTTTTTATTTCATTATTGGTAATATCCAGTGTTGTCAGGTTTTTTTGTTTTCCAAATCCTTTTAAACTTTTCAGGTTATTAAAGTGGAGATTGATGCGTTTTAAATTTTTCAGGTTTTTGAACTCTTTCACGCTTTCTAACTGATTGCGTTCCAGGTTCAGCTCCTTTAAGTTTTTTAATGTTTGTAATCCGTTTGTGTTTTTCAGGCAATTATAGCCGGCGTCTAATTTTTTCAGTTTTTTGAGGTTTTTCAATGGCTTTAAGCTTTGGATCCTGTTGCCTGATATATTTAATACTTCCAGATTCTTTAAGCTTTGGATTCCCTTTAGATTTTTTAACCTTTTTCCTTCTAAATCCAGTCTTTTTAAGTTTTTCAGGTGTTTGATCCCTTTTATATTTTTTATGTTTGAAAACACGTTCAGTGAACGGATCTGCTCCGCTTCCTGTTTTGTAAATGTTTCTTTTGGTTTCTTTCCCAGTTTATTTAAGATATCCCGGTATAAGCCCTTGTCCGGAATGCCGTTTTTGTTGTTGCCGATGACATCCGAGGCAGATGCTCTGGTTGCAGGTATGATTAATACACATAACAGCAACAGAATAAATATGGTTTTCTTTCTATGCATGACGATATCCTCCTGTCTGCTTTTATAACTTCTCGGAATCTGCAGCCCTTATTTTATAAGGCTTTCAGACACCGTCTCAAAAAATCGCCCACCTGTTTCAAAAAACACTTGACAAATCACTCAAAATTTGCGGCGAAGCCGATTCATTATACTTTATTTCAATCGACTGGAGGTGATTTCTCTGTAGTCCCTCTTTTAGAGCGTGCTTCCCGGCAGACACGCTCTACGAAGATGTGGTAATGCCGCCTCTACGGCATCATGATGCTGCAACATCTGGATGCCTGGGAAATTCTCACAAATTTCTTTTTCTGCACGATATTCAGTTGTCAATTTTTAGCTGGAATCTCATTCATTGAGATTTCGAGAAGTTATATTTCAGCCGGAATACAAGACTTGCGTTAAAACTTTCAAAAGCTGAAATCTTAATTTTTATCTTAGTTGATAACTACGAAGAAAACGTCCGGTATACTGTTTATATTCTTCATTATATTCAAAGCACATTAGTATATCCAGATCACATTTTCCGCCTGCAAATCTTTTAAAATTCAAATTTTCAAATACAAAGTAACCGTTTTCGTCTACATTTGCGAAATATTCCGTTTTAAATTCGTCGTCATCATTTAAATTTTCGTCTAGTGTAATTTGAATTTTTTCCACGGGCATATGAACACGTCCTGATATTTTTGTTGTATTTGTGCTGATCAGTTCTATACTGGATGGTTCCATAAAATCTATTGTATAATTTATATTTTGCTCCTTTAAATTGCTTTTAAATAAACTGTTTTTTACAGAAAGATAAGCATTTGGGAGTTTCTCCCTTAATTCGGCTTCCGTCTGGTTTATTAAATTATATCCGAAAATCACACTTTTTAATTTAGGATGGGCTTTCAAATCTGGCAGATCTGTGATCTGATTGAAACCAATAAAAAGATACTCCAAACTTTTAATGCTTGCTGCTTCATCCACTTTTGTCAGACGGTTATCCGTCGCATCCAAAAGTTTCAACTTTCTCATATTCTGGATATCATGCAGACTCTCCAGATCATTGAAAGAAACATCCAACCGTACCAAATTTTTTAATTTCCCCATCCCTTGCAAGTCTTTGATATAATTTTCTTTTGCATCCAGTTCCTTTAATTTTGTCAGATTCCCGACTTCCTGCATTCCGGTCAGCTTTTTCTGTTTCTTTAATCCTTTTAAGCTGGTAATCCGGTTCCTCGATAAATCCAAAAACTCTAAGCTTTTTAATTCCTTTAATTCTTTGATCCCCGTCAGTTCATTCCAACTGGCATCCAGAAATACAAGCTTTTTTTGCTTTCCAAGACCCTTTAGGCTTCCTAAGTTGTTAAAATACAGGTTGACTCGGTTTAGGTTTGTCAGGTCTTTTAAATCTTTTATGCTCTCCAGCTGGTTGCGTTCTAAGTTCAGTTCTTTTAAATTCTTTAGCTTTTCCAATCCGCTTGTAGATTTCAGCCTGTTCCGGCTGGCGTCCAGTTTTTTCAGGTTCTTTAGGTTTTTTAAGGGCTTTAAACTTTTGATGTTGTTGTCGGACATGTTTATCACTTCCAGCTTTTTCAGTCCCTGGATGCCGTTTAAGCTTTTCAACCGTTTTCCCTCTATACTCAGTTTTTTTAAGTTTTTCAGGTATTTGATCCCTTTTATGTTCTTGATGTTTGAATATACGGACAGTGAACGGATCTGTTCCGCTTCCTGTCTTGTGAATGTCTCTTTTGGCTTCTTCCCCAGTTTATTTAAGATATCCCGGTATAATCCCTTATCCGGAATGCCGTTTTTGTTGTTCTCGATGACATCTGATGCAGATGCGTATGTTGCGGGGATCATTAATACGCATAACAGTAACAGAATAAATATGGATTTCTTTCTGTTCATGATTTTTTCCCTCCTACTATCCTTATGTTTGGCCAGAGAATAGGGCGTGCTTTTAAATTATAATAAAATAAATTTTTATAAGATAATCTCTGCTATCCAGCTATCCGGTGGGAGCATTGATATTTAATTTATCTAATACTGCGGCATTGTATCCGTTTATATTTAAATATGGTTTTATTTTGATCATTTTAAAATTTGCATCCCCGCCTTCGTATTTTCTCTTTATGCCCTGCAGTACGGCTTTTCCATCTATTAGAATCTCATTATTTTTTACGCCTTTTAAAATATACCCTGCAGTATATGTAGCCATTTTATAACGTCCGGAATAATAATTTGGTTCATCCGCGCTCTGTGGCGTACCGTTATGAGAGATCCTTACTCCGTTCGCATTAGTCGTAGAGTGTGCAAATGCATCCGTTATGCTATGTATTGCGCAGCCATATAAAAAATATTTCCGGTTTGCTTTTGTGTTGCTGCTTAAAATATTGTTGCAATTCAAATGTTTTATGTCGTATACGATCTCCCGGTAGGTATGGATATCCATTCCGGCAGCATCGTCATATTCCATATAGGCTTTGATTGTTCCGCCTTCAAAGGCGATATCCGAGATTGTTTCTAAAACAGCGCAATAATTTACATCTTGAATAAAGGACGTCATTTTTTTCTCTTTTAATTCGCTCTTATTACTTTCGTCTCTCCAGACAGTTTCCCCTACCGTCTGCCAGCGTCCATGCCACCAGGGGTGTAGCCTTCCTTTTGACCACGCCTGGTTTTTGTCCGGAAATACCGCTCCCTGCTTTATGACGCTGATCATTGTACTGCTGAATCCTAAGCCGCTGCTTCCTTTGTCAACTGCTCCTTTATGGTCTGAGCCTTTCCACCGCCCCTCTACATAGGTCTCGTCTGCATTGATATCCGTAAAACGTTCCGGTTCTCCTCGTCTAAGACTTTCACGGAATAGACTTCTGCATTTGGGTTTACGCCTAAAATTCCTGTCTCACCGTTACCCGAAATGATGCCTGCGATCCCGGTTCCGTGCCCGGTAGCGTCCTGAAAAATTTCTGAAAGTTCTTCTTCCCCTTCGATCAGGTTTACATGGCCTGCCAGGTTAATTCCTGTTACATAATCCACGCCGGAATCCAAAACAGCCACTTTTGCCTTTTGAGGGGTTCCCTCTGTTTCGGTTGTACCGTCTGCATTGACTGCCAAAAGGTTCCATTCGGGTTTTATCTCTGCATCCTGTTCCGATTCCCGCTTTTTTTGCTTAGCATCTGCTTTCTGCATCCATACATCTTCTTCGGTCAGTTCCTCTTGCGTGCTTCCGGAGAGGACAATATCTTCTTCTACGATAACATTCCCGGCTTTTGTCAACGCCGAGGCCTCTTTTTCGGTTAATTTGGCGGTCACTACATGTTCGTTTTCTAACTCGGATATTTTTTCTGCCGTGCCTGTGTCAATCTCTTCTGAAATCATGTCATACGTCTGTTCATCTTTCGCCAGAACCACGTATTGTTTTTCTTCCTGTCTGGCAGGCATGGCATCTGAGGCAACGGATGCCATGTCTGCCAGACAGGAAGAAAAACAGATGTAAGTTGTTTCATCATAATAGTATCCCCCCCTTTACTTTTTGTATTATTATTGAGTGTTTTTTCTATATATTTATTATAGTACATACACATATTTTTGTAAATACGTTCGTTTGTGTTTTTGAAAAATAATATTAAATGTATTGTTTTTTTTGGGGCTCTGACTATATTTTTATGCGTCATTATAAATTTACAAGTATAAATACACTCTGTTTTTTTTGTTTCAATAATGGGCTTTCCTGAATTTTAATCATGCAAATATAAGGGAAATCCTTAAAATCAGCAGAAGCCTGAAATTTGTAGATCGATACAAAGCAAAATGTGTGTTTTGATCTTTATACAAATCCATAGATTTGTATAGGAAGTCAGACACAAAACAGGGATTGGATATTTACGTATCCGGTCTTTTTTTATATAGTTCTATATGAAATCCCGAAGGATACCTGAATGTTATGCAGCAGGTGAAAGGAAACCTGAGGGGAAATCAGAAAATAAAGAAAAGAGAGGAACAAAATGATACGTTTTGGAAAAAAAGTAGTAAAATTCCGTATTCCGATTCTGGTGGTAAGCGTTTTGCTTTTGATACCTTCAGCGATCGGATACCTGCAGACAAGGATCAATTACGATATACTTTCGTATCTGCCAGAGGATATCGAGACGATGCAGGGACAGGAAATTTTACTGGATGAATTCGGAACGGGAGCGTTTTCCGTGTGCGTCGTTTCCGGAATGGAAGACAAAGATATTTCCGTTCTGGAAGAAGAGCTGAAAGAAGTAGATCATGTCAAAGACGTGCTCTGGTACGGCAGCGTAGCGGACTTGTCCATGCCGGTAGAACTGCTGCCAAGTGATTTTAGGGATACGCTGCGGAATACAGATACGGGAAGCTCTCTTTTGATCCTTACATTTGACACTTCCATGTCGGCAGACGAAACGCTTCAGGCGATCGAAGAAATCCGGGGACTGACCGAGAGGAACTGCCTGCTTGGCGGAATGTCCGCAGTCGTAACGGATATTAAGAAGATCTGCAACAGCGAGGCGGTAATGTATGTTGTGATCGCCGCAGTCTTATCCGCGCTTGTGCTGGGGCTTGCGATGGATTCGTTTTTGATACCGGCGGTCTTTCTATTGAGCATTGGTATGGCTATTATTTACAATCTGGGAACGAATCGGATTGCCGGAGAAATTTCATTTATCACACAGGCGCTTGCCGCGGTGCTGCAGCTTGCCGTTACGATGGATTACTCCATATTTCTCTGGCACAGCTACGAGGAAAATCAGACGAGGTATCCGGGGGATAAGAAACGTGCGATGGCGCATGCGATCTCCCAGACCGTGACGTCTGTTGTGGGAAGTTCCATCACAACGATCGCAGGGTTTCTTGCCATGTGCTTTATGACGTTTACGCTGGGCATGGATCTTGGCATCGTAATGGCAAAAGGCGTGGTATTTGGCGTTATCGGCTGCGTTACGATCCTTCCGTCGATGGTGCTCGTCTTTGACAAATGGCTGGAAAAGACAAAACATAAGCCGTTATTGCCAGATCTGGGGAAAATCGGCGGATTTGTTACGAAGCATTATCCCGTCTTTATACTATTGTTCCTTGTGATCGCAGGACCTATGTTTTATGCCCAGAACCACAATCAGGTTTATTACGACCTGGTAGGCACGCTGCCGAAGGATTTGGAAAGCGTGGCGGCAGGAGACGCACTGGAAGAAGAATTTCACATGGGAGCGACGCATGTGATTCTTGCGGACAGCAGCCTGACGAAAAAGAAGGCATATCAGATGGAAAAAGATTTACAGGAAGTAAAAGGCGTGAAGGCGGCGCTGGGCTTAGATGCCGTAACGGGACCGCTGATTCCCGATGCGATGGTGCCGGAGCATATCAAAGAAATTTTAGATAACGGAACGTATCAGATGATTTATGTGATGTCGGAATATAAAACAGGAACGGACGAAGTCAATGCACAGTGCGATGCGATTCGGGATATCGTCAAACGATATGACAAAACCGCGATGCTGATCGGAGAAGCGCCCTGTACCCAGGATCTGATTACAATCACAGACAGGGATTTTAAAATTGTAAATGCGGCCTCGATCGTACTGATCTTTCTGATCATTGCAGTCGTTTTAAAATCCGTGTCCCTGCCGGTCATTTTAGTTGCCGTGATTGAATTTGCGATATTTATCAATATGGGAATTCCGTATTATACAAAGACCGTACTGCCGTTTATCGCATCGATCGTAATCGGAACGATCCAGCTCGGCGCGACCGTCGATTATGCGATCCTGATGACCAATAAATATAAACGGGAGAGAAGCCGCGGCGCAGGAAAAAAAGAAGCGGTCACGGCGGCGTTAAACCAGTCGCTGCAGTCGGTGTTTGTCAGTGCGTTAAGCTTCTTTGCGGCAACGTTTGGCGTCGGTATGTATTCGAGTATCGACATGATCAGTTCTCTATGCATGCTGCTTGCCAGAGGCGCGATTATCAGCCTGCTTGTCGTCGCGTTTGTCCTGCCGGCAATGTTTCTGCTGTTTGACCGTCTGATCCTGAAAACAAGCAGAGGATTTCAGGCAGAATCAAGCGTGCGGCAGGAAAAGGGATTGTGCAAACAGGGCATATTATAATGGATGATGCGTTTGGAAAGTCAGGATCACAAAGAACAGGCGTGCTGTATAAGCAGGGGAAATAAAAGAAAATCAATAAAAATATTCAGGAGGAACTTGAAATGAAGCTAAAAGAATTAAAAGAAACATTTAAACATAAATATCTGATACGAATCGCGGCAGGTGTTCTTATTGTAGCCGTGGTCGGGAGCAGCGCCGCCGTAAATAATGTCTATGCGGCAAAACAAGCAAAAACAGAACAAGAAACGACAGAACAAGAAACGACAGAACAAGAAACGACGGAGGAAACGGATGCCGGCGAGACAAAAGACACCTTGCGGCAAATGTTCTCCAAAGATGACAAAGCTTCGGAAGAGGAAGTCGGGAAAGAAGAGGCCGTATATATTATTGCTGATGAAAACGGAAATGCAGAGCAGACGATTGTCAGCGAATGGCTCAAAAATCCGGAAAGAAACGATCGTCTTTGTGATGTTTCTGATTTAAAAGAGATTGAAAATGTAAAAGGAGACGAAACATTTGAACAAAACGGCAGCGTTTTAGACTGGAAGGCAGACGGAAACGATATTTATTATCAGGGGACGACGACAAAAGAGGCGCCTGTAACAGAAAAGATTACGTATTATCTGGACGGAAAAGAGATATCGGCAAAAGAGCTTGCCGGAAAAAGCGGAACCGTTACAATTCGTTTTGATTATAGCAATCATCAGAAAGAGGGGGATGTATATGTGCCGTTTCTGGTCATTTCGGGCATGGTATTAGACAGCCGCTGTTCCAATATACAGGTGACAAACGGAAAAGTCATTTCCAACGGGGAGAAGCAGATCGTCGTTGGGATGGCGGTTCCGGGATTATCCGAAAGCTTACATGTCACAGACCGTGATTTTTCAGAAGATGTTTCCATACCGGAATATGTGGAAGTGACGGCAGACGCCGAAGATTTTCAGCTGGATATGACGATGACGGTTGTAACGGGAGCATCTGAATTTACCTCAGGAACTTCGATGGACCTTTCCGGGATGGATGAAAAAATAGACGATCTGACAGACGCCGTAAGCCGGTTAAAAGACGGTTCCGGCAAACTGGAAGACGGAATGGATACGCTGGATCAAAAGATGGGAGAATTTTCCGGCGGAACCGATACGCTTGCGCAGGGAATTGCGGCGTATACGAACGGCGCAGAGACACTGGCAAACGGAATCGGCACGTTAAAGGGGCAGAGCGGTCTTTTGATGAGCGGAATATCGGATCTGGTCTCCAGTGTGGGTACATTAAACGACGGCGTAAAAACATTGGATGCGGCGCTGCATGCGCCGATGGGAGCACAGGAAAAGGATGCGGCAATGGCAGCGGCAAAGACGGCGGCAGAAACGGCCGTAGAGACACAGTTTGCAGACGATTCTAACCCGCAGAGTTATCAGAATATCAAAGCACAGGCAGCAAGCGCATTTTATGCGTCCGTCACGACGGATGCCGTAAAACAGTCGGCGGCAGCGGCGGCGAAGGCGCAGGCAGCGGACGGCATTCAAAGCCAGAAGCCTGCAATCGCAGCGGCAGCGAAGGCACAGGCTGCGGCGGGAATCGCAGAACAGAAACCGGCGATTGCAGCGGCAGCAAAGGCGCAGGCGTCACAGGCGATCAAAGGACAGCTGGATACGATCGCAGCAGCGGCAAGAGAGCAGGCGGTAAACGCGGCGTCCGGGGCAATTTCCGAGGATGTAAAAAACCAGCTGAAGGCTTCCTTTCTGGCGGCAGGTTATGTACAGGCGGCGCAGCAGTCCGGCGGAGCCATGACTGTGGAACAGGCAATGCAGAATCCGTCGGTACAGGCGTCGGTGGCACAGGCAGCGGAAGCACAGCTGCAAGGTCTCCTTGGAAACGTAGGAAAAGCAGCGGGCGACGTGGCTGATCAGGTAGCGCGCAGCGTTGCGGACCAGGTAGCGGGCAGCGCAGCCGAGCAGACGGCGGGAAGCGTTGCCGATCAGGTGGCAGAGAACGTCGCGGGCCAGGCGGCAGAGGCCGCAGCCGATCAGGTGGCGGGGGCAGTGGCGGAACAGGTAGCGCCCCAGGTAGTGACAGGGATTGCAGCACAGGCAAAAGATACGGTGGGAACGTCCGTTGCAGACAGTGTCAAACAGGGAGCTAAAGCGGCAGCCGGCCAGGCAGCGGGCCAGGCGGCAGTAGAAGGTGCAGAATCCGCCAAAAAACAGATTGCCAAACGCATAGAAACTAAGGACGCAAAGTCGGGATACAGCCTTGTCAGCGGTATGAATGCGCTGTATAAGGGCGTGGGAACGATTTCCGGAAAGATGCCGGAACTTAAAAGCGGGATCGAGCAGTTGTATGACGGAAGCCAGACGCTTGCATCCAAAAACGGCGAGTTAAACAGCGGCGCCGCAAAACTTAAAGAAGGAACCGGGCAGCTGGCAGACGGGATCGAGCAGTTAGCGGACGGTTCAAAGGAGCTTGCCGAGGGTATCGTGAAGTTTGACGAAGAGGGCATCGAAACACTCGTCAACAGTTACAACGGCGATATCAAAGAATTTACCGGACGTATCCAGAAAGTGCTGGATGCGGGAGAATCTTATGAGTCCTTTGGCGGAAAAGAAGAGGATGTGAGAGGAAATGTGAAGTTTATTATTAAGACGAGAGGGCTTACGGAAGGATAAAGCGGATACGCCGCCATTGGGGTGGATATGCTGAAAACAAAAGAATAGGTATAAATTAATAGAAAAAGAAAGAGAAAATAGGGCAGACTATATGAGGTAAATGATATAGTCTGTTCTTTTTTGATAAGAATAATAAAAATGTAGATTACAAAGTGGGAAGGTATTCGCCCAGAGTAAACTTCGATTTTGAAGTTTTTAATCAAACGCAGAAGGATATCAAAGGAGTTTCGGGCACTTTGACAGCGAAAGACCTGTTTGGCGTTGATATTTTGGATATTCAGTTGGATTTTACCGGACAAACAATTCCGGCAAACGGAAAAAGTGTCTTTGAAGATCTGGGGATCGACATCAATGAATTTCAGGATAAAGAGGTAAAATTATATGGTACGAATTATGACGACTTGATCTTTGAATATGAGATTCAATCGATTGTTTATACTGACGGAACAACGGAGTAAAAGATACAAGGCTTTTTTGCATAAAAATACCGGCTTCTTCTTTTTAAGGGAAAGCGCCGGTATTTTTTTGTGAAAGGAGATCAAGCTTTGTTTTTATTATGAGATGGACCCAGATTTACTGCAAGTGATAGTTATAGAGAAAGATCTGGATTTTCCGGTAGAGGAATTTTTTATTGTACAGGATCCGATAGCTTTGTTTTTGTCTGAGGAAGAACTTTTTGATGTAAAGTGCCATTTTGTATTTTTGATGGAAGATGAATGTGAAGTTTTTGTACAGGTAGCAGATGTTCCGGTATAGCGAAAAGAAGCGTTTAAGGTAAATGTTCCAATTAAAGCTCCGGATGTTTTTTTAATGGAGATAGTTTTAGCTGCAGTTTTATTTTTGGCTGCAAAAGGTTGAATATTAGAAGACGGTACAAGCATGCATTCAATGACAATGTCGTCATCCTGATAAATTACTTCTGAATCAGAAAAATCGGACAAAGGCATATGCTGCACAGCCTCTGTTGCATATATTTCTGTAGGAATCATGACATTTACAACTAAAAGTAATGTTAATAAAGAAAGTAATTTTTTCATATTTTAAATTTTCTCCTTTCAAGATCAATCGTTTTGTATATTTTTTAAAGGAATTGTGGCACCGTTTTCTAAAATATACTGTGGTTCATTTTTAAAGGATGGTTGATAGTTCTCTTGATAATACATATATCCTAAGGAACCAAGGGAACAAAAGAAACATAGGATACAAAGTGTAACAAGAATCCGCTCTTGTATCTTTTTTTTCTGTAAGTTATTTTTTATCTCCATTCCCGAATATTCGGATATAAAAAGTTCTATAATTTCAGCAGGAGATCCGAAGTCCTCTAAAATCGCCGCCCAGGAAGCAGAAGGCGTTTCTTGCATATGAATCTGTAAATCTTGCTTTATTCTTTTTAATATTTTTGCCTTGTGTGGATAGTTTTTTGGAATGTGCTTGGAAAGTTCCTGCGTGTAATTTTTAATTAAGATCTTTTTACTGCTGACCATCCGAATCCTCCCCTTTTTCAAATTTTTCTTTCCATTCTGTAGGAAATTCTGTATCATCCGTCACATAAAGCGTCTCTTCGGCAATTAGCGCATCATTTTGATACCAATTGTATACATACTTTAAGATAAAAACAAAAATAATAAAACATAAAAAGCAAGCAATAGATAAAGTGAAGTAAAGCCGGTGTTTTTTTTGAAAAGTTTCTACGATAGTATTTTCAGGCATTTCTTCTATAAAAGAAGCGGCAATTTTTGTTGGTGAGCCAAATTCTTCTATCATACTATCTAGTGTAGATTCCGGATGCTCTGTCAGATATTCATCCAAATTCCGGTAAAGCATATCCATTAATGTGCTTTTATTCGGATAATCTTTTGGAATTTGCTTTGAAATTGTTCTCAAATAGCGCTTAACGTCTTTTTGCAGTTTATGGTTCATAGAGATCTCCTTTTTGAGAATTTAGCAGAAAAGAGATGCAGTTAATGTAATCAGAATAAGAGTGTTTCATTTCTTCTAAATATTTCTCACCCGGAGTTTCTAAATGATAGTATATTCTGGATTGGCGTTTCCCTACCTTTTTTTCAAAGAAAGAAATGTATTTTTGATCTGTTAAGCGGTATAAAATAGGGTACATGGAACCCTCCAAGATGGTATAGCTTCCATTGCTCCTCTTTTTTAATTCTGATGACATCTGGTAACCGTACATGTCTTCTTCAGATAGTAGTTTTAAAAGAAGCATTTCTATGGTTGCTTTTTTTAAGTTGGCTGTTAAGTTTGATTTTTGTTTTTCCATTAAAATATGCGGCTCCCTATTCGGTATATATACTAGCTGTATGATAATACAATACATAATAAAAATCAATACATAGAGTTACAATATACTATTGACAAATGCATATTTCGAATATATTATGTATAACAAGGATCATAATAATTCAGTGATCCAATCGTTTTTCGAATCTCTTCAATTCAAAAATATATACACGAATTGTAAGATTCACACCAAACAAGAGGAGGTGGTTCCATTGGAAAATAGTTTATGAGGTCTATTACAACTCATTATATTTAGCTGGTTATAATTTATGTTGATGAAAAAATTTGAAAATTTATCAGGAGGAATTTAAAATGAAAACAAAAATGAATAAAAGGATTCGGTTGACGAGCCTGATTCTCTGTTTTACACTTCTGTTGTCAGTTTCTACATATGCGGCGGAATCCACGCCTGATATTGTAAGCCGGGACATTCAAAATAATTTGGTGGATGTTGTTTTGGATTCATCAGATGAGCGTTATATTGTAGTGTCTGTTCCGCAGGATAAAGCGGAAGAATATAAAAATCAGATTGAAACAGATCAGGAATTTCGTGAGGCGGAAATTGAATCAGCGCTTGGAGCTGCCGATACTAGTTCGCGTGCATTGCCGCCGGGGAAAATAATATATCAGAAAAAGTTAAATAAAAAAGCGATTAAAAAAGCTGTTGACGCGGTTTCCGGAACAGGGGCCTTTGCCAATTGGTATCAAGCGGCAAGGCTTTCTATGACCGCTGCAGAGATAAAAAAACTGATCAAACTTTCAAAGAAAGCAAGTATTTTTGCATTATCTGCCGATATTTTTGTCGCTGCAATTTCATATATAAAGCAGCAGCAGAAAGATTGGTGGACGCAGGCATATATAGACATTATGAATAAAAAGATTTCAGCCGTAAGATATACAATTATAGAAAATCCTACGGAATATCCCAAAATATGGCGAGTATTTGAGAGAATATAAAAATTTATTGGAGAGGTGGAGCAAGTGGAAAATACAAAAATGAAAATTTTAACAAATATTATAGTCAAGATCTGGCTCATAATAGGTAACGTAATGGCTTTGTTTTTCATTTTTTCACCGAAGGAGCGGTCAGGCATCTCCTTTAGCGGAGTAATTGCCGGCTATTGTATCATTTCATTTTTTGTAAATTGGTTAGATCAAAGATATTGTCCGGAAAGAAGCGTTAGCCGGTTGTCGAAAGTTATAACTGTTATTATGATAATAGGGATGTTTACAAAATGCGCTTGGATCAACTGATTCTTAGATCAAACACTCCGTTATCCTTTCATTCCGCAGTCCCATTCAATTCTTTGAGGTCAGATTCTTTATAAATGGCAAATACAATATCCAGCTTTACTGCATCCTCGAAACGTTCGTATCCGCGATAAACAATCTGAACGTTTTCGTTTAAGGTAAGTTCCGGCAGATCTTTGGATACAACGGTTTTCGGGACGTAGATGGTATCGCCGATCTCTTTGATTGGATCGCCGTCATTTGGGGTTACAATGATATAGGATTGCGTAATTTCAGAAACGGTTCCTTTAAAAAAATCCTGTTTTTTTTCATTATCGCATCCGGCGAACAGGAAGATTAGAAAGAATATCAGTAACAGCGCTTTTTTCATATATACATCTGTCTTTTCTTGCTGTTATCAGAATCCGGAGTGCTCTGCACTCCGGATTCTGATGCTTCTATAAAATTCAAACTTCTATTTTGCAAATTCTTCTGCCAACGCTGCCAGATCCTCCCGATGTCCTTTGATCCAGTCTGCATACACCGTCTTCTCTTCTGTAATCCTCTGTCCCAGTTCCACAAAAAATTTCGGTATATTCTCTTCCGTCATCACGCAAAGATCTGTGCCAAACGATTCTTTTCCCGAAGCGTCACATCCCCCTTCAAACATCGCGTAAGCGGGTTTGGGTCCTTCCGGCGACTGTTTTACGGCGCCGCGGAAGCCGAGCGCTGCCGCCTGGTGTGCGGAGCAGGAAGAAGGACAGCCGGAAATGCGGATTTTTGGCAGGACGCCGTCGGCAAACCGGCAGGGGCGAACGGCGTCGACGCATGCTTTCAGCAGAGTCTGCGAATCCCTGACGCCGAGCTGGCAGATATGGTTGCCGATACATGCGACCGATGTTTCAAACAGCGTTTCTGCGCCGTCGTCCGTCAGGGCAAGCAGGGTTTCGGCTTCTTTTGCCGTGCAGTTGATCAGGTACATGCCTTCATCCGGGGAAAGACGGATTTCCACGTCTTCCATCGGAAGGATGGCGTCATATAATCGATGTATGCATTCCGGCGTCGGATTGCCGCCGATCGGATGATAGGATACGGCATATAATCCAGGCTGCTTTTGTGCGATTACGCGCGGATGCGTGATCTCGCCGTCTCCTTTTTTTGTAACGGAAAACGGGGGGACAGAAAGATCCAGGTCTTCCGACTGGAGCGCGCAATTTAATTTTTCCGTAAATGCTTCACGCAAACCGTCTGCGCCGAGCGTATCCTGCAGATAACGCGTCCGTGCCCTGCCGCGGTTTTCATAATTTCCGAATGCGGTAAACGTATCGATCATGGCTTTGATGTAATAAAGTGTTTTTTCCGGAGCGATCTGTCTGGCGACGCAAACACCCATTTTCGGATTGTTGCCAAGGCCTCCGGCGGCATAGACGTCAAACGTATGGTTTTCGTTGGCGACAAAGCCAAGGTCACGAAACGTGGCGTGAGGCGCATTGGCAGGCGTGCTGGAAAAGCAGACTTTAAGCTTACGGGGAAGCTTTACTTTATGGATAAAGCCAAGCAGATAATCCGCCGCAGCGGTTACGTAACCGGTCACGTCAAAGGCTTCGTTCGCTTCTACGCCGCTTAACGGAGACATCATCACATTGCGCGGATAATCTCCGCCGCCTCCTCTAGTAATAATGCCGTGGTCCCATGCTTCTTCAATCAGGCTTAAAATGGTGTCCGCCGTTAAGTTGTGAAGCTGTACCGTCTGGCAGGTAGTCAGGTGCAGGCGGTCAATCTGGTATTTCTGTATGCTTTCCGTAATAAAACGGAGGGAGTCTTTGGAAATCCTTCCGCCGGAAAGCCTAAGTCGCAGCATGCCGCGTTCGCCGCCCCGCTGGGCATAACTGCCAAAGCCGCCGGAAAAATGCTTATATTCGGCAACCGATATTTTTTTTTCGTAAAATTGCCTTGTTTTTTCATGAAATTCGGCAATGTCTTTTTTAAATTCTTCCGCATAGTTTTTCATAATTTCTGATTCCTTTCTATCCAAATAAGAGCCGTAAATTAGCAGCAGTAAAAAACTGCCTTATCCATAGTATAAGGCAGTTTTTAAAAAATATAAACAATTATTTTATTCTGTCAGGGCAGTTTCTGTGTTTTCTGCCAGGGGGTCGTGATAGATATATTCCTGCGTACTCCGAAATACCGTGTTGCCGGATCCCATCTGGTTGACGACGACGGTATCGCCGTCTTCAATGTCGTCCACAAGCATCCGCAGTCTGGAGTCGTTTACATAATAGGTCGTAACTTCTTCGCCGTTGACATAGATTTTACTCCAGCGGGTGAAGTTTTTGCCGCTGACAACAACATATCCGGAAAAATAGGACGGCCATACGCTGATAATAGAGGTATCTTCCACGCCCATCACCAGATCGGTAGCCGGATACGGGTCTTCTCCGTTGTAGGCAAAGCGGTCGCCGTAAAGCAGGTCGTACTGCAGATGGTTCAAACCTTCTAAATACGGCTGGCTTCCTGTCGTTTTGGCGTCGAGCGCACTCTGCTCATAGGTGAAAATCGTTCCTTCGTGGATACCCAGATCGTTGGTTGTGCTTGCCAGTAATTCATATGCCGCAAGATCAGCGTCTTTTTTCGGCAGGCCAAAGTTGTTCCATGTAATGTAGTTGGTCTGAAACGTATCGCCGGTCGCCATGTCCGTCTCTTCTAAGCCAAGGCTCGGAAGATGGTCGCCGAAAAATACTACAATTGTATTTTCATCACGTGCTTCTAAAGCCGCCGTCAGGTTGCCGATAAATTTATCTACCTCATGTATCATATTTACATAATATTCCCACTGGTTGCGCGTCTCTTCCTCAAAAGGACCGCTGATTAAAATTTCCGGATTTTTCAAAATCTTCTCTTTCGGATAATCGCCGTGTCCCTGTACCGTGATGGTATAGACAAAGTCCGGCTGATGTTCGGTAGCGTCTAACGCTTTGATCGTTTCACTGATCAGAATATCATCGGTTGGCCAGGAACGAAGCGGCGTGTATTCCCGGATATCCATCAGCTCTTTGCTGGTAAAGGAATCAAAGCCCATCATCGAAAACGCGTTGGCGCGGCTGTAGAAATTGCCGCCGTTATTATGTACCACGTGTGTGCCGTAACCGATTTTGGAAAGGTCGGAAGCGATGCTTTCACAATCCGTCTGCTTTAAAATCGTTTTATAGGGATATTCCCCTGTGCCGAAATACTGCATACTCATTCCGGTTAAGACTTCAAATTCCGTATTGGCGGTTCCCGCTCCGACAACCGGTACGGTCAGATGTCCGGAGGAGTAATTTTGGGACAGCCGGTGGAAGTTTGGAACCGGATCTTTGGAAAAATCCAGGAAATTAATTTCTGTCGGGTCAATAAAAGATTCAAGCAGTACGGTAATTATATTCGGCTGGTCGGGATTTTTTGTCTCTTTCTTTTTGGAAGCGGCTGCGGCTGCAGCAACGCTCTCTTTGGAATATTGATCCGGTTTGCTCATACCCCGGTCGACGACGCTGGTGGAAAACCCGTATACAAATCCGTAGTTTTCATATCCCTGTGCAATGTTGGCAAAATAAGAAGCCAGAATATTGGAATTTTGCGCCGCATGCGTCGTAACAGGAAGCATCAGGAAACAAAACGCTACCATACAGGGGGTCAGAAACTTCCTGCGCCTGCCCTGAAATTTCGGTCCCTTAAAAAAGAGATACACGCAGAACGCAATAAACAAACCGACGATACATACAACCGCAGTCGCTTCCGCTGCAGAAAAATAATTGGTGTTCTGCATAGACAGAAGATCGGAAATACATTTTAAGTCTGTATAGCCGAACGGTGTGACGCGGTTGGATAAGATGCAGCCGTTTACCGTTCCGAGGAAAATCCACAGTCCGCTGATGACAATACGGGCGAGCGCTCTTCTGCGCACCAGGTAAACCAATGTCAGCGATGCAAATATAATGAAAGAATTATAAGCAAACGCCCAGGTGTGCAGCGCCACAAACCCAAATGCTTTTTCTATGGAATGCCTCGAAATCACTTCAATGGCAAAACATAAAAGCATGGACAGCAGAATATGAAATAACAGTGAGTATCGGTTCAGAAAACGAACTGTCCGGGCTTTTTTCTCCGGCGGTATCTTGGGTATTGGAATATGAAGTAATGATTTCATAACGTATCCTCCTAGTAAAATTCTATATTAAATACCGTAAATAAGCATTTCTGTGCTTGTCACGTACTAAAGAATATAACGGAAACAGTTAAAAATCAATGGAAAACTTCTATAAATTTTTCTTAAGAAAAATTCAAAAATCACTCAATATATATAAAATATGTCAAATCTGTGAATTTCAGAACAACAATCTGTGAAACGGGAATCTTTAGATTATCTTAAGATATCTTAGAAATCGAAAAAGAAGCTTGACAATTCAAAACAGGAATACTACTGTATGAACAGCATGGTACAGTTGTACGCGGCCAGAAAGGGTGGAACGTGTGGAGAGATTAATTGAAGTTAGAAATCTTATGAAAATTTATAATCCGGGCGAAAATGAAGTGCGGGCGCTAAATGATATTTCGCTTCAGATCGCCAAAGGAGAATTTGTGGCAGTGATCGGCCAGTCCGGTTCCGGGAAATCTACATTTATGAATATGCTGGGATGTTTGGATGTTCCAACGTCGGGCAGTTATTTTTTAAACGGACGAGATGTGGCAGGGCTTTCAGACGATGAACTTTCCGAAATCCGCAACCGGGAAATCGGATTTATTTTTCAGGGGTTTAACCTGATACCTAATTTAACGGCGCTGGAAAATGTGGAGCTGCCGCTGATTTATCGGAATGTTCCGGCGGCAAGGCGGCGTGAGCTGTCGGTCGCTTCTTTAAAAAAAGTAGGTTTGGAAAACCGGATGGAGCATAAGCCTTCCGAGATGTCGGGCGGGCAGCAGCAGAGAGTTGCCATTGCACGGGCGCTGGCGGCAGCACCGCCGATGATTCTTGCCGACGAGCCGACGGGAAATCTCGATTCGGCTTCCAGCAAGGAGATTATGCAGATTTTAAGAGGACTGCATGAAGAAGGCAGAACGGTGATTTTAATTACCCATGACAATAAAATTGCGGAGAGTGCGAAACGGGTGATTCGAATTATGGACGGAAAAGTGGTATCGGATACAGCCGTGAAGAAAAAGAAAGAAAAGAAAGGCAAAGGAGAGGTGGAGTAGACAATGTTAAAAATCAGAAAGGAACAGACGGGGATGCTGCCGGGGAGCCGGGGGAAAAAGAAAAAAAAGTGGAAAATAGCGGCGGGGATTCTTGCGGCGGCCCTTTTACTCTGTGCGGCGGCAGGCGTCTTTTCCGGCGGAGACAAAGAGCAGCTGCCGACGGTAGATGCGGCGGAAGTGGCAAAAGGAGATATCACGTCTACGTTAGAGACCAGCGGAGTGATCGCAAGCGAAGTGACACGGGTATACGCTTCGGCAGTTAATGCCAAAATCGGGGAAGTTCCGGTTGTGCTGGGACAGGGCGTGGAAAAAGGCGATTACCTTCTGACTTACGATACGGATTCCCTGCAGAAAAGTTATGATATCGCAGAGCTGCAGGCAAAGGCGGAAAATGCTGCGGGCAGCGACACTCTGGCGAAGGCGAGCGAGAGCGCGGGCGACTTGGCGGTCAGTGAAAGCGAGATGCATACGCTGCAGGGACAGATCGATACCGTGAACGCCGAAATTAATGCTTTGCAGGCGCAGGCAGTTGAAAATGAGATGGCATCCAACAACCGGGCGGCGGCAAATGAAGAACTTGCAAGGCTGGAGGCCGAAATCGAAACGCTTGGCGCGCAGATTGCCAAACTGGAGGAAAGCGGCAGTCAGGGTGTGCTTTCAGAGAAAGAAAAAGAAACGCTTGGCAAGCTGAAAAAAGAAAAAAAGGAAAAAGAGCATGAGGCTGCAAAGAAGAAAAAATCATTAAAGGGAGCCGGAGAACTTGCAAACCGCCAGACGCAGATCCAGGCGCAGATCAGCCAGAAAAATAATGAGCTAAGCGAACTGCAGGGGAAGTTTTCGGAGGCGCAGTCAAAGAACGCGTCTGCAGAAGCGGGAATCTTAACGGAAGCGGCGCGGGCAAATATCAGTTATTCCCAGCAGGCAAACAAACTGACGTTAGAGCAGACGGCGGAGGATCTTTCGAAAGCAAAAGCGGGCATTACCGCAGATTTTGACGGGATCGTTACGGAAGTTGCCGCTGCAGCCGGAACGATGGCGGCGGAAGGGACGTCTATGATTACGCTTGCAAGCGCGGAACATATGTGTGTGGAAGTTCCCGTTTCCAAATATAACCTGGTCAATCTGAAACCCGGGCAGAGCGCCGTTATTACGTTTCAGGACAACACCTACCAGGGAAACATCAGTTACATCAGTAAATTGGCGGAAAAAGGAGAATCGGGCGCGGCGATGGTAATGATGAAGGTTCATATCGATACGCCGGATAACAAGCTGATCTTAGGATTGGATGCAAAAGTGACCGTAGACCTCGGAACGGCACAGGATGTATGCATCGTGCCGGTTTCTGCGGTGAATTCCGATACACAGGGAGATTTTGTCTACACGATCGAAAACGGAACGGTCGTAAAAAAATATGTGACGACAGGCATGTCATCGACCGATGAAATCGAAATAAAAAGCGGCGTCGAGCCGGGAGAAAAAGTAATTACAACCGTTGATTCCGATATCATAGAAGGTATGGAAGTTCAGGAATCCGAACAACAGAATCCGGACGAGGCGCCGACAACGGAACTGACAGAATAGGAGGCGGGGCATGTCGCAGTTTATAGAATATCTGAAGATGGCCGTTTCTAATATTAAGGCAAACAAAATGCGGTCCTTTCTGACGATGCTTGGAATCATTATCGGCATCTCTTCTGTAATTTTAATCATGTCTTTGGGAAACGGTGCGAAAAATGTTATCACAGAACAGCTGGCAGGGATCGCAGCGGGGCAGATCGCACTTTATACGTATGACGATACCGGGTCTTATCAGATTACAAACGACGATATTGAGGCGATTGAGGCGGAAGTGAAAGGATTAAAGGGCGTAAATACGTATATGGGCGCAGATGGAACGACAAGTACGAAAAAGGGAGAATTTCAGGTGTCCGCAAGCGGACAGAGGGCGTCTTATCAGGTGTTTTCCACTACCGGGATATTAAAAGGCAGGTATTTTAACAAACAGGAATATCTTGCCGCCTCTCCGGTCTGCGTAATCGGGGAAAAAGACGCTGTGCGCCTGTTTGGTTCCGTCGATGTGGTCGGCATGAATCTGGATGTTTCCGTGTGGGGAATTGAAATTCCGTTTACCATCATAGGGGTGGAAAAAGCGGAACAGGAAACGATGTTTACATTCACCTATGATAATTCCCCGGTATCCATTTATTTTCCTCTGACGGTATTTGCGCAGATTTACGGTGTCGGGTTTGACTCATATTACCAGATTTATCTGATGGTGGAGGAGAACGCGGATACGGGCGCCATTACGTCACAGGTGGTGGAGCTTTTGGAACGCAGGCATCAGTGTTACGGGGAAGATATTTATCAGTATGAAAGTTTTAGCGACTATATGGGGACAGTCAATACGGTCATCAATACCGTGACGATGCTGATATCGCTTGTAGCTGCGATCTCTCTGATTGTCGGGGGTATCGGAGTTATGAATATCATGCTGGTATCCGTTACGGAACGCACCAGAGAAATCGGAATTCGAAAGGCGCTGGGGGCAAAAACAAGATCTATTATGATGCAGTTTTTATCGGAATCCGCCATTATTACCATGATCGGCGGACTGATCGGGATTATCAGCGGTGTAGCGGGCGCTTTTCTGGTAGCCAAAATTGTGGCGGGCATTAATCCGCAGATGGCGTTTACACCGTCGGTCAGCATTCCGACTGTGCTTGCCACCACGCTGTTTTCTTCGGCAATCGGTCTGTTCTTTGGGATTTATCCGGCGAAAAAAGCGGCAAAGCTAAGCCCGATTGAAGCATTGCGGCGGAATTGATCATTAAGAGCTTGCATTTTCCGAAAAAAATTATTAAAATACACATATCAGTTTCATCTTAATAAAAAACATAACAGGGAGACGAGGGAAGATGCGTGAAGCAAACAGGAAAGTGCGGAGGCTTGGAAGAAAAGTAGGCAATTTAGTTGCCTGCCTGCTCGTATTTAGCATGATTATTGTTGTTGCGTTATGTGTTTTTATGTTTTACAGGCTCACAATGAATATGCTGAAAGATCGATGCGTGAACGGAACCAATATGCTGGCCTATCAGCTGAGGGAATATGACGGTCCGGAGGATAAGACGCAGTTACTGGATGATTTAAAAGAGCAGATGCGCTGTGAATTTACAATTTTTGAAGGAAACGTACGTGCTTATACAACGATCCTGCAGGACGGGAATCGTGTAGTAGGTACGGAACTTTCCGAGGATTTGACAAAGATCGTACTTGAAAAGGGAGAAGCGTATGTAGGAAAGGCAGAAATTTTCGGCGAGGAGCACCTCTGCTCCTATGTGCCGACCTATGATGCCAAGGGAAAGATAACGGGTCTGATATTTTCCGGTATATCTGTATCGGAAGCGTCCAAACAGACGTACAATACGATCTGGCTTTCCTGTGCGGTTGGATTTGCGATGGTTCTGGTCAGCCTTGCCGTGCTGTCGGTTTATATCAAACGGAAAGTCAGCCGTCCGCTTACAAAGCTTACGTCACTGGCAAAGACAATGGAACGCGGGGAATTAGGCGTGAACCAAAAGCAGGAACTGACTGGGGATATTCATTCCAATGACGAGATCGGGCTGCTTTCAGAAATTTTTACAGAAACAATCGGCAGGATCAAGGGATATATGGGTGAGATTTCGACGGTTTTGTCGGCCATTTCAGAAGGCAATCTGGATGTTGAGACGAAGCAGGTGTATGTCGGGGATTTTGTTACCATCAAAGATTCCCTGGACAGCATACTGGAGAAGTTAAATAGTACCATGGCACAGATTGTAGAAAGTTCCGTCTACGTATCGAGCGGTTCCAAACAGATGTCTGTCGGTGCGCAGGCCTTAAGCCAGGGTTCGGTGGAACAGGCAAGTTCAGTAGAAGAACTGGAAGAAACGGTACAGAGCATTTCTGAGCAGGTAGGGCAGACAGCCGAGCATGCAAAGCAGGCAAGCGGAAGAGTACAGCAGTTTTCCGTTCATCTTCAGGAGAGCAACGAGAAGATGCATGAGATGATGCGTGCGATGGAAGAGATCAATGCAAGTTCCAATGAAATCGGAAAAATTATCAAAACGATTGAAAGTATTGCAAGCCAGACCAATATTCTTGCATTAAATGCTGCGGTAGAAGCGGCGCGTGCGGGAGAAGTCGGCAAAGGCTTTGCCGTTGTCGCAGAAGAGGTTCGGGAGCTGGCGGCGAAGAGCGCGGAAGCATCGAAATCTACGGCGGATCTAATTGAACGGTCCATTGCCGCCGTAAAAGAAGGGGCAAGAATCGCCTATGAAACGGCAGACCGTCTGGAAACGGTAGTAACCGGCGCCGGAGAAGTCGTGGAAAAAACCAACTGGATTGCGCAGGCCTCCGGTACGCAGGCAGATTCGATCAGCCGTATACAGCAAAGAGTCAGTGAAATTTCGAACGTAGTGCAGACAAATTCTGCAACGGCGCAGGAGAGCGCGGCGACCAGCCAGGAGCTGAGTGCACAGGCCGGTGCTTTGAAGAAACTGGTCGATATGTTCCGGTTGAAAAACAGCCGGTAAAAATTTTTAGAAATGTAGCTGTTGAGAGGTACATATACGAAAAGAAAAGGTATCGGAGGATACCTTTTTTTTAGAAAATGGAACAACTGGAAGAAGTCGGGCATATAGTATATGGAAATTTGAAATGGAGCCAGCGAAGTGAATTATTTCAAAGAATCTTACCTGCAGACGCCGGAAGAATACAACGGCAGGATGCCTTTTTATCTGACGTATCCCATGACGAATGTGTATCAGACAGAAAAAGAATATGAGCGGGATATGGAACGCATGAAAGAGCTGTATCCGAAACGAATGAAGCAGCTCCTTGCATACGTGGAAGAAGAATGTGATAAAATGGAATACGAGGGAAGCATGATGTACGACGAGTACCCGGACAAAGTATTGCTGTATCGGACAGCGGCAGGTATTTATGATAAAGCGGCGCCCATACAGGAAACGGAAGACAGGGAACGCAGAAGGGACAGAGATCTCATGGATGTCATACAGGTGCTTTTGTTTGATGAAATGTACCGGCGCAGAGGGAGGCGTAGACGCTGCTGCCGTAGATGGTGGTAGAGGATCACCAAAATTTCAGCCATGGTTTTGGCGCTGCCAAAAACCATGGCAGTAATAAGGAAATCCTGAAATAGGATACCTGTATGCCGTGCGGCAGTAATAAGGAAAGGACGAGAGGTAGAAGGGACACGATGAAAAGAGGGATGATAAAGGGGATCGTATTGTTTGCGGTTTTTTGTGCCGGGGTTTTGGGGTTTGGACAACTCACCAATCACTCCAATCAGGATCTGACGACAGAGATGCAGGATGCAACGCTTCCGGTTGTCTCTTTATATCTGCAGGACGAAGAGACGAAGGAACGGATGCAGATCAATGAACTGCATGGGTATACGTCGCAGATGAATGCCGTGTATATGAGGGATACGATTACTCCTATTAATAATGAGAGAATCCTTCCGATTCAGATTCGGACGTATGATACGCAGATTGACGGCGTTTCCTATGAAATCCGCAGCTTGGACATGGACAGGCTGATCGCAGACAGTGAGGTTACGGATTACACCCAGGAAAAAGGGAAGCTGAATGCAGACCTTGCAATTCAGAATCTTTTGGAAAAGGAAGAAGAATACCTTCTGATTTTAAAGCTTGCCTGTGGGAATGATACGATTTACTACTATACAAGGATGATAGAAGAGGAGAATTGTTATGCCGGAGAATGTGTTGAATTTGCACTGAACTTTCATAACAATACGTTTCAGGGCGACGCGTCGCAGCATCTTGCCACATATCTGGAACCAAATGCATCGGGAGATAATTCTACACTGCATAAAGTAGATATTCATTCCAGTTTAAAACAGGTGGCATGGGCTGACTTTCAGGGAGAGCGCATTACGACACCGGTACCGTCCATCAAGGAAGTCAATAATTCTTATACGGTTGTTATTTTGGAATATGTTACAGGTACGACCGGTGAGCGGGGCGAAATGGAATATTACAACGTGGAGGAATATTATCGGATCCGTTATACGCAGGAGCGGATGTATCTGTTAAATTATGAACGGACGATGGAGCAGATTTTCCGGGCAGAAAGTTTTTCGGTTTATGACCGCTACATTCAGCTTGGTATACGGGGAGAGGACGTGGAATATGCATCTAATGAAAAAGGGAACATTGTCAGCTTTGTACAGGGCGGAGAGCTTTGGAGCTATAATGAGACAAGCAATCAGCTGGTACAGGTGTTTAGTTTTATCGGTAATGAGGGGATCGACCACAGGGAAAATTACAGGGAACACGATATAAAGATTATCAATATTGACGAAACCGGAAGCGTAAATTTTGTGGTGTACGGGTATATGAACTGCGGCACGCACGAAGGCAATGTAGGAATCTGTGTTTATCATTACGACAGTGTTGCAAATACGGTGGAAGAAGAACTGTTTATCCCATCCGATGAGTCGTATCAGGTGATGAAGGCGGATCTGGGACAGATGATGTATGAGAACGGGCAGAATGTATTTTTCATTATGCTGGAGGGAACCGTATACCGGATCGATCTGACAAAGATGAAGGTGGAAGAATATATTACCGGATTAAAAGAGGGAAGTTATGCGATTTCAGATTCCCACAGGTACTTTGCGTGGACGGACAGTAAGGATGAAAATGCTGCGGGGCAGATCAGTTTCGTAAATTTGGATACGGAGGAAAGAAGCCGGATTTTGGCAGATTCCGGAGATTATGTGAAAGCGCTGGGATTTATGGATGATGATTTTGTGTATGGGTCTGCAAAAACGGGTGACGTGTTTAAAGATCTTGCGGGAAATATCACCTTTCCGATGTATCGGATTAATATTTTAGATGCGGAATCTTTGGAGAATCTGAAATCCTATGAAAAAGAAGGGTATTTTGTTTCGGATATTGAAATTCATGATTATATCATGTACTTAAACCGAATACAGTTTAATGGGATGGCATATGCCGAAGCCCCGCAGGATACTATTATGAACCGGGAAGGGGATAAAGCGGCGGTTGTAGGTGTGCATACAACCGTTACCGATGTAAAACAGACGCAGGTGCAGCTGTTTATGGCGGATGAGGTAAAGACGGATGCACCGAAAATTATGACGCCGAAAGAAGTTGTATTGGAAGAAGACCGGGAAATTGTCTTGAATGATACCGGGGAAGAAAGCGGATATTATGCGTATGCAAGAGGCGATGTGCTGCGCGTTACCGACGAATTAAAGGACGCAATTGCGGCTGCAAATGATGAAATGGGCGTTGTGATCGGCAGCAGGCAGCAATATGTCTGGAAACGTGCCAGAAAATCCGTTCAGCCGGCGATTGAGGTCAAAACGGGAGATGAAGATGCGGGCGCTTCTTCCATTGCACAGTGCGTCAGCGCGATGTTGGAGCAGGAATCCATTAATATCGGAGTAACGGCGTTGATTGCTCAGGGCAAGACGCCGAAAGAAATCCTGGAGACAACGATGGAAAATGTCGCTGCACTGGATTTGAGCGGATGTGATCTGGAGGAAATTCTTTATTATGTAAATCTTGGTACGCCTGTATTTGCGATGCGCAGCGATACGGAAGCCGTTCTGGTCGTCGGGTACGACGCGCAGAATGTCTACCTGTTTCATCCGCATTTGGGGACTTCGGAAAAAATGGGCTTAAACGATGCAGGGGAGATGTTTAAAAATGCAGGGAATGTATTTTTTGGCTATATGAGAACCAAATAAGCGAAGAAACTCCGGCAGTCATTCGGTATGATTGCCGGAAAATACATAAAAGTGCATAATTTTTGTGTACATAATAATGTTCTTTCGTCGAAATTAATGATTTTACAAAAAGATATTGTAAATTTAGGTGATTTGGTTTATATTAAAGAATGTACTTTAGGAGGAAATGAAAACATGAGCAAAAAGGAAATTGTAGTATCAAATGTTTCGGAGAAACATGATAATCCGATTGCTGAACTGGTGCAGGTTGCCTGTCAGTTTGACAGTCATATTACCCTAGAGAGTGAGAACCGCAGAATTAATGCGAAAAGCATTATGGGTATCATGGCTTTCAATCCCTCTAAGGGAATGACAGTGAATATTATTACAGAAGGCGATGACGAGGAAGAAGCACTGTTTGCAATGGAAAAATTTTTAGTGTGCGAATAGGTTTTGAAATTAGGGAGGTCAATTATGGCAAAAGACGCAAAAAGTAAAACAACCGTAGCAGAAGCAAAGAAAAAACCTGAGGTAAAGACAGCAGCAGATGTAAAAATTGCAGAAGTAAAAACAGCAGAGGTAAAACCGGCAGATCCGAAAAAGGCAGAGGTCCAGGAAGAAGTTAAGAAAGAAGAACCAAAGAAAGCAGATCCGAAAAAAGTGGCAGCCAGAGCAAAGAAGACGATAAAAGAAAAGACGATTATGACTCCGGAAGTATTTGTAGAATATACGGACAACGGTGAGCAGACAGCCAGTGTAGCAGATATTGTTGCTAAGATAAAAGAGAAATATGTTGCGGAAGGTCATCGGGAATCTTCCATTAAGTCGCTTAAAGTTTACATGAAGCCTCAGGAATGGAAAGCATACTATGTGATCAACAACAAAATTGAAAGTCATATCGATTTGTTTTAAGATAAACGAGGTTAAAAAATATCCCCGGCATTGCGCCGGGGCTTTTTTTATTCCCTATTTTATTCCGCTTCATTTCTGTATTTTGCCAAAAGACGGTGGATTCTCTCATATGGATCCAGCAGATCACTGATGGAAACGTCATGGTTTAAGGTGTCAATAATGTAAGCAATGTATTTGCTCATATCGCAGTTGATATAATAGGGTTTCTGTAAAAGTTCGTCATCCTGATAGGTCAGGTTTGTCGTTAACAGACGATAGATAATGCCGTCTTCGTAAGCTTTGTCAAATTTTTCAAGACCGTTTGTAAATAATCCGAACGTTGCGATCATAAAGATCCGGTTTGCTTTCCGCTTTTTTAGTTCCGTAGCGACGTCAATCATGCTGTCGCCGGAAGAGATCATATCGTCAATGATCAAAACGTCTTTTCCCTCTACGGAAGCTCCCAGAAATTCATGCGCCACGATCGGATTGCGGCCGTCTACCATTTTGCTGTAATCGCGCCGTTTGTAGAACATACCCATATCCAGGCCAAGCACATTGGCAAGATAGATCGCACGGTTGGTTCCTCCTTCATCCGGGCTGATTACCATCATATGGTCATTGTCGATCTTTAAGTCTTTTACGTTGTTTAAAATACCTTTGATAAACTGATACGCCGGCTGAACCGTATCAAAGCCCTTCAGCGGAATGGCGTTTTGTACGCGCGGATCGTGGGCATCAAAGGTTATAATGTTGTCCACGCCCATATAGATCAGATCCTGAAGCGCTAACGCGCAGTCCAGCGATTCCCGGGAAGTTCTCTTGTGCTGCCGGCTTTCATATAAGAACGGGATGATTACGGTAATCCTTCTTGCCTTTCCGCCTACGGCGGCAATGATGCGTTTCAAATCCGCAAAATGATCGTCCGGGGACATCTGATTCGTATGTCCGCAAAGGGAATAGGTCAGGTGATGATTGGTCACATCCACCATAAGATACAGGTCATATCCGCGCACGGAGTCCTTGATGACGCCTTTTGCTTCACCGCTTCCAAATCGCGGGCAGGATGCTTCCATAATATAGCTTTCCCGTTTGTAGCTGTTTAAGATTCTGACATCCGAAAGATGGTGGTCCCGTTTGGAGCGCCATTTTACCAGATACTTGTCCACCTTTTTTCCCATCTCGGAAAAGCTTTCCAGCGGAATCAGTCCCAGCGGACCGGTAGGAAGGTTTTGTAATAATCGTTCATCATTTGCCATGTTTGTCCTCCATAAAAATATATATGATAGATTAACGGTTATCGAAGTTTTTTCTGTATACGGATATCGTCTCCAAAGAGCTTTAACATTACATAACTGCTGGAGAGCCTGGAAAAGGTTCGTTCGGAATACAGCTGTGCAACCTGGTTGAGCGTTAAGTTTGTCGAAATGATCGTAGATTTCCTGCGGATCATGCGTTCGTTCAGACATAAGAACAATTGTGAAACCGTAAACGAATTCGGTATTTCCGTACCAAGATCATCGATGATCAAAAGATCGCAGTCGAAAATATTCTGGTGAGCGGCAATGATATCCGCTTCGGTCGCTTTATAAAATGTGTTCCTCTTAAATATATCAAATAATTGGAATGCCGTAAAGTAGATTACGGAATGACCGGTGTCTAACAGTTCTTTGGCAACGCAGTTTGATAAAAAAGTCTTGCCCACACCCGTATCTCCATAGAAAAAAAGATTGGAAAATACAGAATCAAATTCATGAATGAATTTCCGGCAGTCCGTTACGGCGTTCTGCATTGTCTTGAGCGCTGTCAGGCCGGTTGCTGGGTTGCGTTGTGTATCGGAGTAGTAGTCGTAAGAAAATGTTTCGAAATTTTCGTTCTTTAAGATGCTTCGGATATTTGACTGGGTATAGACCAGATCGATGGCGCGCTGTTTGAAACAATGGCAGCGTTCGTTTCCGATATAACCGGTGTCTTTGCAGTCGGCACATTCATACGAAGGTTCAAAATACTGCTCGGAATATCCCAGTTCCTTTAAAATATCCAGGCGCTGCTGCCGAAAGTCGGTAAGCTGGCTCCGTAATGTGGCGAGCGCGGTAATATCGCCGTTTAAGAGCTTTCTTGCCTGGGATAAAGAACAAGAAGAAATCTTATCGTCGATGGATTTCAGGCGGTGGTCCTTTCCGTAGACTTCTTTCATACGGTCGTCTACCATATGCTGATTTTTAATCTGTTTGGCGTTGTATTCGCGTATAATCGTATCATACTGCGCATTGCTTAAGGGCATGTTGTAATCTCCTAATGTGTGGTATTCAACAGCTGTTTTTCCAACTGTTCATAATTGTAAGTCCGTTGCGGAAAGTTGTTAAAACGGTTTCCTGCCGCAGAACGTTTTGCGGTTTCGGCGGATTTGGCAGCGGAACGTGATTTTTGGTGCGCCGTATCCAGTTTAACAATATCGTTTAATGTATGTACATCCTGCTTATGCCAGTTGGTCAAGATAGAATCGGCATAATCAAAATTCGGCTTGCCCGTCGCATGGATCGTTCTGCGGCAGGCTTCCTTTATGATATCCATAGACAGGGCGTAAGAGCCTGTCCATTTTTGTATGGTTTTAATTTCGGAAGAGATCAGGTTCCTTCCGCTGATGCCGAACGCTTTCATAACGGCATAGACGTCTTTGTGGTGCATACTGTGTTCTTTCTTGGCTTCCGTAACGGAGCGGATTCCCTCATCTGCCCAGGATACGGCAATTTTTTCCATATAACGAAGGCTGGTATGACCATTGCTGACGCATGTTTCAATCAGGTATTCAATTAAATCCACAGAAAAATGCAGCCCGTCAAACCAGTATAAGATCGTGCGGACATCCGTCGGGTTTAAGGTTCTTCCCAGATAGTTCTCCGTAATAAACAAGACTTCCTGAACTTCTTCATTTTCCTGAAACGTTTCCATCTGTTCGAGCGTATAGTCTCCGGGAGACGCTGCCTGCGTCTGTTTGGGAGTCGCTGCGGCGGCGGGAGCGGACTGATTCGGAAATTCCAAAGCAATGCCGGCAACCTCCTGGTTGTCGTTATATTCCAGATGAAGCAGGTGCATTTTCTCCCAGTAAGCCAGTGCGCGCAGAATATCCTTCTCCGTATGCTCAAATACGTCCGCAAGCTCGGAAATGGAACAGGACTGCCTGCTTTGGTCCATACAGCGCACCAGATAGAGATAGATTTTCACGAATTCTCCGTTTGCATTTGTCATATACTTGTCTATAAAGATATTGGGAATACAGGTAGAAGAAAATAAACCACTGCCGTCTAATGTAATGTTCGCCATAGTAACGTCCTCTTTCCAACTTTCTAATCTGTTCCCGATTATAGCATGGGTTTTCCAAATTGAAAAGGGTTATTTTTGCCGGAAATCCAGTAAAATCAAGGCGTTGAAGAATTGTGGATAATGTGGATAACAAATTGGATAACAGAAAAAAGCAAGGAAAATCAAAGCTTTGGGAATGGAAAAAAAGGAAAAGAAATCCACATTTCAAATGTTTATAAACTCCCATTTGAAATGTGGATAATGTGGATAACTTAACGTGCAAGAAGATCTTCCCCTATATTCACAACGTCTCCGGCTCCCATAGTTATCAACAAATCTCCGCTGAAACATTTTTTTTGTAAAAAATCTTCGATTTCCGGAAAAGTCGGGAAATACCATACATCGGCTCCCCGTTTTTTCAGGGCTTCTGCAAGGTCGCTGGAACTGATTCCCAAAGTATCCGTTTCACGTGCGGCATAGATGTCTGCCAGAACGACCAGATCCGCCTCGGAAAGCGCTTCGGCAAATTCTTCCAGGAATGTTTTCGTTCTTGTATACGTGTGGGGCTGGAATACGCATACGATACGATTGTGCGGATAATTTTTTGCGGCGGTTAAAGTTGCGGTGATTTCGGTCGGGTGGTGTGCATAATCATCGATGACAGTAACGCCGTTTTCCAACGTTCCCTTATACTGGAACCTTCGATCGGTTCCGCCGTAAAGAGAAATGCCTTTCGCAACGGCAGAAAGCGGAAGGTGAAATTCCAGAGCCGCAGCAATGGCGGCAAGGGAATTGGATACATTGTGCATGCCGCAGACGGACAGGGAAATTTCGCCAAGCGCCGCACCCCTGTGCATCAGGGTGTAGGATGCGCAGCCTGTTTTGTCAAAGGTAACGTGAGCCGGATAATAGTCGTAAGTATCCGAAAGACCGTAAGTAACCACATGAACCGGAAGACCGTTTGTGATCTCTTCGCGGCGGTCGATTTCACCGTTGATAAAGATTGTGCCGCCTTCTAAGGTGTTTTCTGCAAATTTCCGGAATGAGCTGCGGATCTGTGCCAGATCTTCAAAAAAATCCATATGATCTTCTTCGATATTTAAGATCAGGCTGTATTTCGGACGAAAATTTAAAAAGCTGTTGGTATATTCGCATGCTTCGGTTAGGAAAATGCCGGAATGCCCGACGCGGATATTGCCGTCGATGGATTTTAAGATACCGCCGACGGAGATCGTGGGGTCACAGTCTGCAGAAAGCAGGATTTGGCTTAACATAGAAGTGGTGGTTGTTTTGCCGTGCGTACCGGCTACGGCAAAGGAGTCAGCATAGTTTTCCATTACCTGGCCCAGAAATTCCGCACGGGAGAGCATGGGAATACCCGCAGTTTTTGCTGCGGCATATTCGGGATTATCCGCATGGATCGCTGCGGTAAACACAACGGCGTCGATCGAATGATTAATGTTTGCGGCGGACTGGGGGCAGGAAATGTGCGCTCCGTGCGCGGCAAGCCGGCGGGTAAGGGCGGATTCTCTGGCATCGGATCCGGAAACGGTAAATCCTTCTTCTAACAGGATTTCTGCAAGACCGCTCATACTGATGCCGCCGATACCGATAAAGTGGATGTGAATCGGTTTTTTGAAATTGATTTGATACATAAGCGTTACCTGTCCAATCTTTATGATAAAATTTTGTCTTTGGTATATATTATAACCAACTATTTCTTTTTTGCAAATTCGTTAAAATTTACAAAAAAATACAAAAAAGTCTTTATAAGTTGTTAAAAATGTTGCACAAAAAAATATAAGTATGTTATAATTCTTATATCACAAAATGAAAGTTAACAAGAGGTGAGTGATATGATTCGAAAAGAAATGATAGCAATGCTATTAGCAGGCGGACAGGGAAGTCGGCTTGGCGTACTGACGGCTAACGTGGCGAAACCGGCAGTGGCTTTCGGCGGTAAGTACCGTATCATCGATTTCCCGCTTAGCAACTGTATTAATTCCGGAATTGATACAGTGGGAGTTCTGACACAATATCAGCCGCTTCGGTTAAATTCTCATATCGGGATCGGAATTCCGTGGGATCTGGATCGGAATCATGGAGGCGTTACCGTTCTGCCCCCGTATGAGAAGACTGAAAACAGCGAATGGTATACGGGTACGGCTAATGCGATTTATCAGAACTTAAGTTATATCGAAAGCTATAATCCGGAATATGTACTGATTCTTTCAGGAGACCATATTTATAAAATGGATTACGAAGTTATGCTGGATTTCCACAAAGAGAATCATGCAGACGTTACAATCGCGGCCATGCCGGTGCCGATCGAAGAAGCAAGCCGTTTTGGTATCGTCATTACGGACGAGAACAGACAGATTCAGGAGTTTGAGGAAAAACCGGAACATCCTAGGAGCAATCTGGCGTCTATGGGTATTTATATCTTTACCTGGAGCGTGCTAAGAGATGCTCTGATCGCAAAGAAAGATCAGAATAATTGTGATTTCGGCAAACATATCATTCCATACTGCCATGAAGGAAATAAGAGGCTGTTTGCTTATGAATATAATGGTTACTGGAAAGACGTAGGAACGCTTGGTTCTTACTGGGAAGCAAATATGGAGCTTGTGGATCTCATACCGGAATTCAACCTGTATGAAGAGTATTGGAAGATCTATACAAAGACAGACAATGTGGAACCGCAGTATATTTCCGCAGACTCTATTATTGAAAAGAGTATCATCGGAGAAGGCTCTGAGATATTCGGAGAAGTATATCATTCCGTGATCGGAGCGGGCGTAGTGATCGGCAAGGGGACCGTAGTCAGAGATTCCATTATTATGAAAGATACGAAGATCGGTGACCATTGTTCTGTTGAGAAAGCCATTATAGCGGAAGACTGCGAGATCAGCGACAATGTTCAGATGGGAATCGGAGAAGAAGCGGCAAGCAAGTTAAACGATCAGATTTATGCATTCGGGCTTGTGACGGTCGGTGAAAATTCCATCATTCCTTCCGATGTCAAAATAGGAAAAAATACGGCGATTTCCGGTATCACGGACAAAGAAGACTATCCGGACGGCGCGCTTGCCGGAGGAGAATATATTATTAAGGCAGGTGAGGGTAAATGAAAGCATTAGGAATCATTCTTGCAGGAGGCAGCAGCAACCGTATGCAGGAGCTGACGAATCACAGGGCGGTTTCCGCCATGCCGGTCGGCGGCAGTTACCGCTGCATCGATTTTGCACTGAGCAATATGAGCAGTTCCCATATTAATACGGTTGCGGTTTTGACACAATATAACGCAAGGTCTTTAAACGAACATTTAAGTTCTTCCAAATGGTGGGACTTCGGCAGAAAGCAGGGGGGGCTTTATACATTTACCCCAACCGTTACCGCAGCCAATAACTGGTGGTACCGCGGAACGGCGGATGCCATGTATCAGAATATCGACTTTCTGCGCAGGCGTCATGAGCCGTATGTGATCATTACCAGCGGTGACTGTGTATACAAAGTGGATTTTAATGATTTACTGGATTATCATATTGAAAAGAAAGCGGATATTACGATAGTATGCAAAGATATGCCGGCGGGCGAAGACGTCAGCCGCTACGGCGTTGTCCGTATGAATGAAGAATCCAGGGTTGTAGAATTTGAAGAGAAGCCGATGATGGCCAATTCCAATACGATCTCTACAGGTATTTATATTATCCGCAGACGTCAGTTGATTGAGATGCTAGAGCGTTGTGCAAAAGAAGAGCGTTATGATTTTGTATCGGATATTTTGATCCGTTATAAGAATCTGAAACGTATTTACGGATACAAACTGAAGACATACTGGAGCAATATTGCGTCGGTAGATTCCTACTACAAAACGAATATGGATTTTCTGAAACCGGAAGTTCGTAAGTTCTTTTTTCGGGACGAGCCGAAGATTGCCACCAAAGTGGATGATCTTCCTCCTGCAAAATACAATGCGGGATCTGACGTCCGCAACAGTCTCGTTGCCAGCGGCTGTATCATAAACAGCAAGGTAGAGAATTCCATTTTGTTTAAAAAGACATTTGTCGGCAAAAACTGCGTCATCAAAAATTCCATTATTTTAAACGATGTTTACATCGGGGATAATACGCACATTGAAAATTGTATCGTAGAAAGCCGCAACACATTGCGGGCAAATACGTATTACTGCGGAGACAACGGGGTAAAGGTTGTCTGCGAAGATAACGCCAGATATGTTATGTAATCTAGGCACATGCTTAAGGAAAGGAGAAGGGGGCATAGAGTATGCAGATTACAGATATTAGAATTCGTAAGGTGGATAAAGAAGGTAAGATGAAGGCTGTCGTATCGATTACTATCGATGAAGAATTTGTGGTTCATGATATTAAAGTGATTGAAGGGGAAAAAGGAATGTTTATCGCAATGCCGAGCCGAAAAGCCGCAGACGGCGAGTATCGGGACGTGGCGCATCCGATCAATTCAGATACCAGAGAGCGGATTCAACAGTTAATTTTAGAAAAATATCAGGCAGAAATTGTGACTATGGGTGAATAAAAAATTCTCCGTCGAAAGACGGGGGATTTTTTTTGAACAAAATCCGAAGGTTGAAAAAGCGGTACATTTGAGATACAATAAAATCCAAAAACAAAGGACGGAGCGTATGATGTTTCAGTTATTGAGAACATTGTTTTTGAAAGACCAGACTGCGGAGGAAGATATCATGTATGTAATAGCAGGACTTGGAAATCCTGACAAAAAATATGAACACACGCGTCATAACGTCGGCTTTGATGTCATTGACGCATTGGCTGCAAAATACCATATTGATATGAAAGAAAAAAAACATAAGGCGGTTTTAGGCAGGGGACTTGTGGCGGGGGTAAAAGTCCTTCTGGTAAAGCCGCAGACGTATATGAACTTAAGCGGAGACAGTATCGCAGAGATTCTGCAGTTTTATAAACTGGATCCAACGGAACATCTGATCGTGGTCTTTGACGATATCAGCCTTGATTTAGGAAATATCCGGATCCGGGAAAAGGGGAGCGCCGGCGGGCATAACGGGATCAAGAGTATTATCGCAAGAACCCAAAGCAGCGGGTTTTCCAGGATCAAAGTCGGTGTCGGAGCTAAGCCGGACGGATGGGATCTGGCGGATTATGTATTGAGTCGTTTTGGGAAAGAGGAACGGGACTGTATTCTGGACGCGGTGGAAGATGCCGTAAAAGCGGCGGAGTATATGGTAAACGGCAGGACAGACGCTGCCATGAATGAATTTAATGCAAAGAAACGGGAGTAATATGAGAGCATTTTTAGAACCTCTGCATGCGCTGGAAGAAATTGCGCGATTGGAAACAAAACTGAAAAAAGAACCGGGGATCCGCATGATATCCGGCTGCATCGATTCGCAGAAACCGCATTTGATGTATGGGATTGGCAATGATTTTAAATATAAAGTCATTGTCACTTTTAACGAACAAAAGGCCAGGGAAATTTATGAAGCGTACTTGTTTTTTGACCGTAACGCCGTGTATTATCCGGCGAAAGACGTGTTGTTTTACCAGTCAGACCTGCGGGGAAACGTGCTGACCAGAGAGCGGATTTTCGCTTTAAAAAGCATAGCGGCAAAAAACGGGCTGACGCTGGTAACAACATATGACGCGCTGATGAACCGGATGCCGAAACCTGCTGCTTTTATTCAGGCGGTGCGGACATACCGGGTGGGAGACGAGATCGATCTGGAAGACTTTCGCAGGAAACTTGTATCCATGGGATATGAGGCCTGTGCGCAAGTGGAGACAGCGGGGCAGTTTGCCGTACGGGGCGGCATTATCGATATCTTTCCGCTGACAGAAGAGGTTCCGTACCGGATGGAGCTGTGGGGGGATGAAATCGATTCGCTGCGGAGCTTCGACGTGGAAAGCCAGCGTTCGATTGAAAATCTGCAGAGCGTGGAAATTTATCCGGCGGCGGAACTGATTTTGACGGACCAGGCAAAAGAGGAAGGAACACGGCGCATTCAAAAAGATGCGGACAGCTTATACCGGACTTACAGAAGCGAAATGAAAACGGAAGAGGCGGCAAGGATTAAAAAAGCGGCGGAGGAAATCTTAGAGGAAGTAAACGAGCGTGCCGGAATTGACGGAATCGACGCTTATCTGACCTATTTTGACCGGGATACCGTGTCCCTGGCGGATTATTTTGAAGAAAAGGATACGCTGTTTTTCCTGGACGAACCGGAACGCTGCGCCCAGCGGGGGGAGATGACGGCGCAGGAATTTTCCGAAAGCATGAAACTGCGGCTGGAAAAGGGATATATCCTGCCCGGACAGATGGAGACGCTCTATTCTCCCGAAGAGACGGCGGCAAAATTAAAGAGACACTGCTGCGTGGCGTTGGGGGCGCTTGAAATCAAAAGCGGCACATTTTCCTATTTGGAACATTACGCGGTTTCTGCAAGGAGCATCGGGGCGTATCACAACAGTTTTGAGCTTCTGGTAAAAGATTTAAAGTTATATAAGAAAAAAGGCTATGCGGTGATACTGATTTCCGGTTCAAAAACCAGGGCAAAGCGTCTGGCAGATGATCTGATGCAGGAAGGGCTGAACTGTTTTTATTCCGAGGATTACGACCATACGGTGAAACCCGGTGAAATTATGGCGGTATATGGAAAAGTAAAAAAAGGGTATGAATATCCGCTGCTTTCGTTTGCCGTTATTTCGGAAAGCGATATCTTCGGCAAAGAGACGAGAAAAAAGAAAAAGCGCAGGCTGTATGAGGGCGACAAGATCGCTTCGTTTACCGATCTTTCCGTCGGCGATTATGTGGTACATGAAAATCATGGGCTGGGCATATACCGCGGAATCGAAAAGATCGAGGTGGATAAGACAGTTAAGGATTATATGAAAATCGAATATGACAAAGGCGGTAATCTGTATATTTTGGCAACGCAGCTTGACGTGATCCAAAAGTACGCTTCTGCCAATGCGAAGAAACCGAAATTAAACAGACTGGGCGGGCAGGAGTGGCATAAGACGAAAAGTAAAGTACAGGGTGCCGTAAAAGAGATTGCGTCGGAGCTGGTATCGCTGTATGCCAAACGCCAGCAGAACGAAGGGTATGCGTATGGACCGGATACCGTCTGGCAGAGGGAATTTGAAGAGATGTTTCCGTTTGAAGAGACAGAGGATCAGGAAGCCGCTATTGAAGCCGCCAAACGCGATATGGAAAGCAGAAAGATCATGGACCGGCTGATCTGCGGAGACGTCGGATACGGAAAGACGGAGATTGCGATTCGTGCGGCATTTAAAGCCGTGCAGGAGGGCAAGCAGGTGGTTTATCTGGTTCCGACAACCATTCTTGCACAGCAGCATTACAATACATTTGTCCAGCGGATGAAAGATTTCCCGGTGGCAGTGGATCTGCTCTGCCGCTTTAAAAGCGCTGCGGAACAGAAAAAGACCGTGGCGGAATTAAAACGCGGCATGGTGGATATTGTCATCGGAACACATCGAGTGCTTTCTTCCGATATTGAATTTAAGGATCTGGGTCTTTTGATTATCGATGAGGAACAGCGATTTGGCGTTTCTCATAAGGAAAAGATCAAGCAGATGAAATATTCGGTAGACGTACTCACACTGACGGCAACGCCGATTCCAAGAACGCTTCATATGAGCCTGATCGGCATCCGGGATATGAGTATTTTAGAAGAGCCGCCGTTAGACCGCCTGCCGATTCAGACGTATGTGATGGAATATAATGAAGAAATGGTGCGCGAGGCAATTGCAAGAGAGCTTGCCAGAGACGGCCAGGTGTATTATGTATTTAACCGTGTCAGGCAGATTGCGGATATTACGGCAAAGCTTGCGGGACTTCTGCCGGATGCAGTCGTGGAGTTTGCGCACGGGCAGATGAAAGAGCGGGAACTGGAAAATATTATGTACCGGTTTATCAATGGAGAGATTGATGTGCTGGTATCTACGACGATCATTGAAACCGGACTGGATATTGCAAACGTCAATACGATGATTATTCATGACGCGGACAATATGGGACTGTCCCAGTTATACCAGCTGCGGGGAAGAGTGGGCAGGTCCAACCGGACTTCGTATGCATTTTTTATGTATAAGAGGGATAAAATGTTAAAAGAAACAGCGGAAAAGAGGCTTGCAGCAATCAAAGAATATACGGAACTGGGCAGCGGGTTTAAAATCGCAATGCGGGATCTGGAAATCCGCGGAGCGGGAAGCCTGCTCGGTGTCAGCCAGCATGGGCATATGGAAGCGGTAGGATATGATCTTTACTGCAAGATGCTGAATGAAGCCGTAAAAGCGGCAAAAGGAATGGAACCTGCCAAAGCGTATGAAACTTCCGTTGATATCGATATCGACGCCTATCTTCCGGTTTCTTATATTGCAAACGAAGCGCAGAAACTGGATCTGTATAAACGGATCGCGGGAATCGAAAATACGCAGGAGAAAGAAGAAATGCAGGAAGAGCTGACGGATCGGTTCGGAGACCTTCCCAAAGCGGTCGAAAATCTTCTGACACTTGCCGAATATAAAGCCAAAGCGCATAAACATTATATTACCGAAATTACACAGAAGGGGGATGAGATTCGTTTTGTTCTGTTTGAACGCGCAGATGTCGATCCTGCAAAGATACCGCAATTCGTATCGCTTTATCAGGGAAAAGTGAAATTTTATGCAGATAAACGGATGCCGTATTTTATCTATCGGTTAAAAATGAATTCTAAACAGAAAGAGAACGCCATGGATGCGGTTGCGGACGTACTGGAGAAGATGAAGCTGCTCTGCGGCGATCTGGGGGATCGGAAAGAAGATCCGCGGGAACGATGAAACGGCAGGCGGAATCGCGCAGATCCATACGTGAAAAAATGATGAAATATCTTGCGGGATGCTGAAAAAAGAACTATAATAGAAAAAGCGACCGGCTAAAGCCGGAGAGGATAGTAGGAGGAACATATGAGAAGCAAAAAGATGATCGCATGCCTGCTGGCGGGAGCGGCGTGCATAGGACTGGCATTTGGCGGATGCGGCAATAAAATTCAGGATGACGCAGTGTTTGCAACATTAGACGATACAATGATTACCATGGGCGTGGCAAATTTCTATGCCAAATATCAGCAGGCAATTTATGATTCGTATTATATGTCGTATTTTGGCGAGGATATGTGGAATCAAGACATGTACGGAAACGGCAGTACGATGACGGAGGATGTAAAACAGGAAGCGGCGGAAGCTTTACAGGAGATGTATCTGTTAAAGGCGCATATGGAAGAATATGATATTTCCATCAGCGAAGAAGAGGAAAACGCCATCCAGAAAGCGGCGGACGATTTTATCGCGGCAAATTCCGGGGAAGCGGTCAAACAGATCGGCGCATCCAATAAAGAAAATGTGACGGAAGTTCTCCGCCTGCAGACGATCAAACAGAAGATGCACGACCGTATCATTGAGGATGCGGATACCAAGGTGACGGACAAGGAGGCTGCGCAGAGAACGTTTAGCTATCTGCAGATCAGTACGGATTCTTATACCGATGCAGAATCCAATACCGTAACCTATACCGAGGAAGAAAAGGCAGATTTAAAGAAAAAAGCGGAAGAGATCGCGGCAGCCGAAAATTTTGATACGGCGGTTACGGATGCGGGCTATTCGCTCAGCACGGCGTCTTACGGGTCGGCAAAGGACGAAGGATCTTCTTTTGATACGGCTGTACTGGAAGCGGCAGACGCATTAAAAGAGGGAGAAATTTCCGGCGTTGTGGAAACGGAGAACGCATACTATGTTCTGCGGCTGGATAAAGAACTCGATGAAGAAGCGACCGCATCCAAAAAGGAATCTTTGATCAGCGAGAAAGAGGAAGCACATTATGACGATATCTTATCCGGCTGGAAAGAGAAAGCAAAGTGGGAGATCAACGAAGACGAATGGGCAAAAGTAACGTTTGAAGACCACTTCAAACAGCCGGAAGCGGAGGAGACAGAGACGCCGGAAGAAGATACGGCGGTAACGGAGGAAGCGCCTGCAGCAGTCAGCGGCCAGGGAGCCGAAGATACGGAGGCAGAATAACAGAATCAGGAATATTTTGCTGCATACGGGGATGGCAGGTGATCCCGTATGCAGCATTTTTTATCGAGCGTTTTTGTGCCGGCAATGGAAGGAGCAGTTTTATGAAACATTTGATCGTGTATTTAAAAGACTATAAAAAAGAATGTGTGTTGGCGCCGCTTTTTAAAATGCTGGAAGCTGTTTTTGAGTTATTGGTGCCGATCGTAATGGCGGCTGTCATAGATCGGGGCATTGCGGGGAATGATATTTCATATATCCGATCGATGTGCCTGCTTATGATTGTGCTTGGACTGGTCGGCTTGCTCTGTTCGGTTACGGCGCAGTATTTTTCCGCAAAAGCGGCGGCCGGTTTTGGGACGAACGTGCGCCATGCCCTTTTTTCCCATATCCAGAATTTATCGTTCACAAGTCTGGACGGGGTCGGAACATCTACGCTGATTACCAGGATGACTAGCGATGTGAACCAGGCGCAGAATGGTGTGAATATGGTACTGCGGCTGTTTCTGCGCTCTCCGTTTATTGTAGCAGGAGCTATGGTTATGGCGTTTACGATTGACGTCACAAGCGCGCTGGCGTTTGCCGCTGCAATTCCTCTGCTGTCCGCAGTCGTATGGATTGTGATGCATCTTAGCATTCCGCTTTACAAAAAAGTACAGAGAAGGCTGGATGCAGTTATGCTGCAAACGAGGGAAAACTTAACCGGCGTGCGGGTAATACGGGCGTTTCATCTGGAAGAGAATGAGCGGGAGACGTTTTTGAAAAAAAATCAGGCGCTTGCAGCGATGCAGATCTTTGTGGGAAATATATCCGGATTGATGAATCCGGTTACGTATGTGATGATCAACGGTGCGACGGCGTATTTGATCTATGTCGGCGCGCTGCAGACAGACAGCGGAATCATTACGCAGGGAGAAGTCGTGACGCTGGTTAATTATATGGGGCAGATTTTGGTGGAGCTGATCAAGTTTGCAAATCTGATCATTACGGTGACAAAGGCGATCGCCTGCGGAAATCGGATTTGGAATGTGTTTGAACTGCCGGAAGGGGAACGGGAGATTTCCTGTTCGGAAACGAAAGCGTGTCCCCGCAGCGAAGACGAAGCGGTGGTGTTTTCGCATGTCGGCCTTACGTATGAGAATGCCGGCGCACAGTCGCTGACCGATATCAGTTTTACGGCAAAAAAAGGAGAGACGATTGGAATCCTCGGAGGAACGGGCGCGGGCAAAAGTTCCCTGGTCCATTTGATTCCCGGATTTTATCCGCATACGGCGGGCAGTATACGGATCGGTGGAAAAGAGATTACTTCCTATTCAAAAGAAGAGCTGAGAAAAAAAGTGGGAATCGTCATGCAAAAGGCGGTCTTGTTTTCCGGAACGATCCGGGAAAACCTGCTTTGGGGAAATTCCGACGCCACAGATGAAGAACTGACCGAAGCGCTGAAAACTGCACAGGCGCTGGAAGTGGTCGAGAAAAAAGAAGGCGGGCTTTTCGCACAGGTGGCGCAGGGAGGCAAGAATTTTTCCGGCGGACAGAAGCAGCGCCTTACGATTGCAAGGGCATTGGTGAAAAAACCGGAGATTTTGATCTTGGACGACAGCGCTTCCGCGCTCGATTATGCAACGGATGCGGCGCTTCGGCGTGCGATTGCAGGAATGAAAGATCAGCCGACTGTATTTATCGTATCCCAGAGGGCGTCTTCCGTTTTACATGCGGATCAGATTTTAGTGCTGGACGACGGAGAGCTGGCAGGGATCGGCACACACGAAGTGCTTTTGGAGAACTGTGAGGTTTACCGGGAAATTTATTATTCCCAATTTCCGGAACAACGCAGGGCGGCGGTATGCACAGCGGAAAGGAGCGGCGGATATGTCTCATAAAAAAAATCAGACGGCAGTTTTAAAACGACTGTATTGTTATATCAGAAACTATATGGCGCTGGTGATTCTTTCGCTGCTGTTTGCTGCGGTATCTGCAGTGTTGACGTTATATGTGCCCATTTTAACCGGTCGTGCGATCGATTGTATCGTGGCGGAAGGAAACGTGGATTTTGCAGGGATATTTGCGGTAATCCGCCGGATCATGATCGTTGTTGTTCTCACAGCGTTATCCCAATGGCTGATGAATCTCTGCAACAATCGGATCACGTATCAGGCGGTCAGAGATCTTCGGACCGATGCGTTTGCCAAATTGGAAATTCTTCCTTTAAAATACCTGGATGCGCATTCCTACGGAGAACTTGCCAGCCGTATGATCGCGGACGCCGATCAGGTGGCGGACGGACTTTTGATGGGATTTACCCAGTTGTTTACCGGGATTATTACGATTTTGGGAACGCTTTATTTTATGATAAGCATTCAGTACAAGATCGCGCTTGTTGTGATCTGTATTACGCCGGTGTCCTTTTTTGTCGCAGGCTTTATTGCAAAGAGGACGTTTTCTATGTTTCGGCTGCAATCGCAGACCAGAGGGGAACAGACTTCGCTGATCGAAGAGATGGTGGCAAATCAAAAAGTAGTTCAGGCATTCGGTCAGGAAGCCGCCGTGCGAAAGCGATTTGACCAAATCAATGAGCGCCTGGAGCGCGCGTCGTTAAAAGCAACGTTTTTTTCTTCCCTGACCAATCCCTGTACGCGGTTTGTCAACAGTTTGGTCTATACCGGCGTGGGAATATTCGGCGCCGTAACCGCAGTGGCGGGAGGGATCAGCGTCGGTCAGCTTGCCAGCTTTTTAAGCTATGCCAATCAATATACAAAACCGTTCAATGAGATTTCCGGCGTTGTGACAGAACTGCAGAATGCGATTGCATGTGCGGGCAGGCTCTTAGAGCTGATCGATGAAACGCCGCAGGAAGCAGAGCCTGACGACGCCGTTATCCTTACGGACGCCAAAGGGAACGTCTCGTTAGAGCATGTGGATTTTTCCTATCAGGCAGGACAAAAGCTGATCGAAGATTTTAATCTTACGGTAAAACCGGGAGAGCGCGTAGCAATCGTAGGCCCTACCGGGTGCGGAAAAACGACGCTGATCAATCTTTTGATGCGGTTTTACGATACAGACGGCGGATGTATCCGGGTAGACGGAACGCCTCTGCGCCGCATTACAAGAAAAAGCCTGCGGTCGTCTTACGGTATGGTACTGCAGGAGACGTGGCTTCGGGAGGCTGCCATTCTGGAAAATATTCGTATGGGGAAAGCGGACGCTTCCAGAGAGGAAGTGATCGAAGCCGCAAAAGCCTCGCATGCGCACAGTTTTATCAAACGACTGCCCAACGGGTACGATACGGTGATCACCGAAGAGGGCGGAGGACTCTCGCAGGGGCAAAAACAGCTTTTATGCATTGCAAGGGTGATGCTTTCCCTGCCGCCGATGCTGATTCTGGATGAAGCGACTTCTTCGATCGATACGAGAACAGAACTTAAAATCCAAAATGCATTTGCAAAGATGATGAACGGCAGAACCAGCTTTATCGTAGCGCACAGGCTTTCTACGATCAAAGAAGCCGATGTGATCCTCGTGATGAAAGACGGGCATATCTTAGAACAGGGCAGCCATGCGCAGCTGCTGGCAAAAGGAGGAGCCTATGCTTCCTTATATAATAGTCAGTTTATTTTGACCGAAGAAGACTGCCAGAATAAGACAGGTATGGTTTGACGGGATTTTGCAGATACTGTAACAAAAGAAAAAAAGCCGAATACACTATATGTAGTAGAAGAGGTTTTGGTAAAATATTACCAAAAATATATTACCAAAATATTACACTTATTACATATGAAAAAAAATCTTGACAAAAGAAAGAGCAGGTCTCTATAATTAATGTTTGTATAAAAAAGATTAAAGAATGATGAAAGATTCGGATGGATAGAGTTTGTTTGACTTTGTTTAACATAGAGGTGCGATTATGGAACAGTATATTATTAAAGGCGGCAGTCCTCTGGTCGGAGAAGTAGAAATCGGGGGAGCAAAGAACGCGGCGCTTGCCATACTGGCAACGGCGATTATGACAGATGAAACGGTGACGATAGAGAATCTTCCGAACGTAAGGGATATTAACGTGATGCTCGACGCAATTTCCGGAATCGGCGGAAACGTGGAACGGGTAGACGTTCATACGGTGAAAATCAACGGTTCCATGATCAACGATCTGAGCGTAGATTACGAATATATCAAAAAAATACGTGCGTCCTACTATCTTTTAGGCGCGCTGCTTGGAAAATATAAGCGGGCGGAGGTTGCGCTGCCGGGAGGCTGCGATATCGGAAGCCGGCCGATTGATCTGCATCTCAAAGGATTTCGCGCACTTGGAGCGAGCGTGGATATCCAGCATGGTTTGATTTCTGCGGAAGCCGAGGAACTGAAAGGGACGCATATTTATCTGGATAAAGTTTCCGTAGGGGCTACGATCAATATCATGATGGCAGCGGCTATGGCAAAGGGAAAGACGACGATTGAAAACGCCGCCAAAGAACCGCATGTCGTGGACGTGGCGAACTGTTTAAACAGTATGGGAGCAAATATCCGGGGCGCAGGAACCGATGTGATCCGTATTTCCGGTGTGGAACGGCTGCACAAGACGGAATATTCCATTATTCCGGATCAGATTGAAGCCGGTACATTTATGTTTGCGGCGGCTGCCACCAGAGGTGATATTACCGTAAAAAATGTGATTCCAAAGCACCTGGAGGCGATTTCCGCCAAATTGCTGGAAATCGGCTGTGAAATCGAAGAGCTGGACGATGCCGTGCGCGTAGTGGCTTCTAAGCCTTTGCACCATACGCAGGTGACGACGCTGCCGTATCCGGGATTTCCGACGGATATGCAGCCGCAGATGTCTGCCGTATTAGGCATTGCGGAGGGAACCAGTACGGTGACGGAGAGTATTTTTGAGAACCGTTTTAAATATGTAGATGAATTGACCCGAATGGGAGCGTCCATTAAAGTAGAAAGCAATATTGCTATCGTTACGGGGACGGCGAACTATACGGGGGCAAGAGTCAGCGCGCCGGATCTTCGGGCTGGCGCGGCGCTTGTCATCGCGGGGCTTTCCGCAGAAGGTATAACGATTGTGGACGATATTTATTATATTGAGCGGGGCTATGAGAATTTTGACGTTAAATTAGCATTATTGGGCGCTCAGATTGAAAAAGTGACGACCGAAAAAGAGATTGTAAAATTCAAATTAAAAGTATCCTGAATGGGATGTGAAATGAGAGGCAGGAGTTCCGAATACAGGCAATTCGGAGCTCTTTTTTTGTTTTTAGAATTGTGTTCCGAAATGTTATCTGTTAAAATAAAATTAAATTTTTAGCAGAGATAGATGATGGATCAGCGGATGCAGGAGGAGAAAAGAGGAGGTATTTTATGCATCAAAAGGACAAAAAACAATTTTGGAAACGGGGACTTGGAATCGGATTATCGTTTGTACTGACCATGTCTTCATTTATGCCCGTAAGGGCTGCAGAGCCCGAGTATCCCTCGTCGGTACCCGGACTTTCGGAAGAGTTAAAACGGATACCGGAAGCAACAAAAGCGGGAAGCATTCCGGTGTCGGATGGGGAAGATATGACTTTATACGGAGAGCCGTTTGCGCCGTTTACAGCAGGCAGCGAGAGCTTTCGTATTCCGACGCTGATTTCCCTGCGCAACAGAAATTATAACGGAGAATATTTGTTTGCTTCGGCAGACGCCAGATGGGAAGAGTGGAACGACGGAGGCGGGATCGATTCGATTGCCGCTGTATCCGGCGACGGAGGAGCAACCTGGCATCACAGTTTTCCGATTTATTTTCCGGACAGTTACGGGTATGCAAGCAGCGCTGCCACGACGGTGATTGATCCGGGTGCAATCGAAGGACCCGACGGAACGATTTATTTTATTGCGGACGTGAATCCCACCGGAAGTACGACGATGTACGGGACAGTCGGACAGGGAACCGGTTACGTCACGGTGAACGGAAAGCGGTATCTTGCCCTGACGCAGGAATATGGAAAAGTTAAGACGAAACCGACCGATGATAATCTGACGGATTATCCGTATTATGTGGAAGACTTTGACGAAGCCGGTCATGCAAGAATTTTAAACAGATCGGACAGCACGCCTACCGGTTACGGCGTAGATGAGTGGTACAATATTTATGAGATTGAAAACGGCGAATACAAAGAAAATTTGAAACAGCCGCAGGTGAACCGCCCGGATGTGGAGGTTACACAGAACTGTTTTTATAAGGATTCCAAATTTCATGTATACCATATCGATTATATCTGGGTTGTGCAGTCCAAAGACGGCGGCATGACATGGGAACATCCCCGCGATATTACAGATCAGATCAAACGAGAAGATGAGTATGCCATTCTGGTATCGCCGGGCAAGGGAATTGTGACAAAAGACGGAGAGATTGCCATCGGCCTTTACAGTGCGCAAAACGGGGAACATGCCAGCATGATTTATTCCAAGGACGGAGAGACCTGGAAGCGTACGAACGATATCACGGACGGCAGTTCGGAGGATGAGATCGTACAGTTAGAGGACGGTACGCTGCGTATGTTTTACCGGGGCGGCGGCGATGTCATCCGGTATGCGGATATTACGAAAGGTGCAGACGGAGATTATGTGGTTGGAGATTATGTCAGCACGGATGTCAGAGTAAAGAGCAGTATCAATGTTTCCGCCGTACTTTATTCAAAGAAAATAAACGGCAAACAGGCGATTTTGGTTTCCCGTTCCGGCGGGGGCGGCGGACTGACGAGCGACAACCGGCTGAACGGGAAGATTTTTACGTTTCTGGTAGATGATACGAAGGAAGGAAATCCGATGCAGCTTTACCATACGTTTGATGTTCCGGGAGGCAAAGAGGGATTTGTTTATTCCTGTATGACAGAGTTGAAAGACGGCAGAATCGCCATGCTCTGGGAGCCGAATCATTCTACGCTCTATTTTGATGTCTATGACTTTGAAAATTTTATAGAAGGCGTGGTTTCTGTGGAGCTGCAAAAAGACGATACGCCGTATGCCGTGATTTGCAAAGACGAGCCGCAGGGCTCTGACCGCGGAGACGAGAGTGTCATAAAGATAGAAAAGACCGTGAAGGAAGGCGCGTTTCTGCGGGATCATATCAGCAACAACAAGAGCAGCTTAAGCAGCTTTGCAGATACCCTGAACGAATCTATAGATCCCGGCAAAGCGGAGTTTACGTTCCGGCAGACAGATACGGCAAACGGATGGAAGATATACAGTGAAGAGGCGAAGCTGTATCTGGAAAATCAAGATGCGAACGATATGTTTTCTTCTGAAGAGCGAACGATGACGGTTACGCAGGAAAGCGAAAGCGACGGGGCAAAAACGTTTCGGCTTAAGAACGGTTCCAGGCCTGTATTTTTCTATGAGCAGAATATGGATTTTAATTCACAGGGAAGTTCTGCCGGAGACGCAGAAAAATTAGTATTACTGGAAAAGAAGGAATCCGTATCGGAAGAAGATCTTCTTCCTGGGTATGCCCGCGTATCGGAACTCAAAGACGGGGGCAGATATTTGATTACATATATGTGGAACGACGGCAGTTTGATCGTGCTGTATCCGGTAAACGGCAGTACGGCGGATCATACAAAGCTTGCGGTCGGAAATCCGGAACTGGTTACAGTGACGGGAGTAGGAGAAGGGACGACGACGGCGGTAATCGGCGGAACATCTTATAAGATTACGGTAACGGACGCTTCCACGCCCATATCGTTTACATTGGAAAAAGGAGAAACTTATTTTCAGGAGACGGAAGCTTTGGATACGGTTTTGGACGGCGGGGAGGTCCTGGGCATTCAAAAAATAGACCGTGTCAAAGAAGGGCTGTTCGATCATACATTGGATGCGGCATTTTCTTTAGAAAGTTATGCGGGAACTGCGCATGAAGGCATAAGCTTAAAAGACGCCGAGTTTACGTTTGAGTCTTCCGGTTCCGACTGGACGGTGTCGCACGGGGATGTCTATCTGTCCAATCCGGAAAGAGCGGAAGCATTTTTCTCGGATACGGCTGCGAAGATCAGAGTGACGGCAGGCAATGAGAATACGTTTCGTCTGGGAAGGGCTGAGGCGCTGAAAACCACAAATCCGAGTGTAAATGTGACGGAAGATAAGGGATCTAGGCTTCCCATAGGCAATCTTGTATTTTATTACAGGGAAATGAATTTCCGGTCATATGGAACGAGCCAGAAGGCGGGAACGACACATGGAGCAAATCCCTACGGGCAGCATGCCAGTTATGACCTGACGCTTTTAGAGGCGCAGGATGGCGTTTCCGCAGACGATGTGATTCCTGGTTATCGGGCGGCTGACAGCATTACATCCGGTAAAAAGTATCTGATTTCCTATGTATGGAACGGAAATATATTTGTATTATATCCGGAAAACGGAATCGGAAATTCCACGAAGCTGGTCAATCGGCAGGAGAAGGGATTTTTGATTACGGCAAAATCGATGGGATCGGCAGATCTGACGATTGACGGCAAAAATTACCATTTTACCGTTACGGATGACGAAGTAGAGCATGAGGCGAATGCATTACAGAAACTGCTGGAAGACGCGAAGTCCGATTATCAGGCGGGCGGCGCGAAGTTGACGACGTTTGCAGAATTTAAACGGGCATATGAAAGCGCGGTGTCCGGAGCGCACAGCACGGATGCACAGGAACTGCGCAGGCTATTTACGGATCTGAATTCGGCATGGGAGAAGCTGAAAAAAGAAAAGAAACAACTGGAGGAAGACGGGAAGAAACAGCAGGTTACGGCAGGCCATACCGAAACGATACAGGCAGTTTCCTATAAAGTAACAAATACAAAGAATAAGACGGTATCGGTATCCGGCGGCGCGGCGGCAACGTTGAAAATTCAGGCAAAGATTAAGATTCAGAATGAGACGTATACCGTTACGGCAATCGATGCGAAGGCATTTTCGGGATCACCTGTAATAAAGAAAGTCATTGTGAGTGATACGATTACGGACATTGGAGATCAGGCGTTTGCGGGCTGTAAAAATATAACGTCCGTTACAATCGGGAAAAATGTAAAAACCATCGGCAAGAAAGCCTTTTATAACTGCAAGAAGCTAAAGAGCGTGACGGTAAAGAATAAGGCGAAGTTAAATAAAGTCGGTTCCAAGGCGTTTCAGAAGACGGCAAAGAAAATCAGCATAAAACTGCCGAAAAACCTTAAGAAAAATAAGAAGCTGAAAAACCAGCTGAAAAAGGCGGGGATCAAGAAATTTAAATAAACGGTACAACGTGGGGAAATCTATGTCTGACCGATAAAAAATTTACAAAAACCTTGATTTCAAAGTCCGCACAGAGTATAATATCAATTGTATAAATAATTTCATTTCTCAATTTAAGTGTCGCAAAAAGTACACATAAAAAGACACTTTGAAAATTGAAATTAACTAATCGTTAGAGAAATTGACAGATTCTTAGAATCTGTCTTTTTTTGTCGTTTTATCAGGGCTTTTACGTAAAACGGCATTTTTTTGTAAAAATTAATTCCGTTATTTTTGGATCAATTTTCTTCGTCTCAAAATGTGTACTTTTTGCGACGATTTTATTGGGACAGTTTCAGGAGGAGGTATGAGTTATTATGAGACCTAAAGGAACAAAACAGTTTTTAAAACGGGGGTTAGGTATGGCGCTCTCTATGGCGGTAGCGTTTACAATGCTTCCACCCGTCAGTGTAAACGCGGCGGAGGATGGTTCAAACGAAGATCCCGCTGTATCGGCAGCGTCACCGTTTAAAGCAGGCAGTATGACAGGGACGGAGACGACGAAAGGACAGCCGTTTGTTGCCGGTGTGACAGGGGGAAGATCCAACTTTAGTACGCCGTCTATGATTTTGAGAAAGACATGGAATGAGGGGACTTCGACAGATACGGATACTCTGGTTGCGGTTGCAGAAGGAAAGTATGACACGACCAGAAAAGCGGGCGGCGTAGATATTGTCGCTTCCGTGTCGGAAGATGAGGGCGGCACATGGACCTATAGTTATCCGCTGCGCTTTCCGGACAGTGAAGGAAATGCAGGGGTAAATGCGACAACAATCAATAATCCGTCTATCGTAGAAGATCATAACGGAAAAATCTATTTGTTTGCAAACGCAAATCCGACCGGTATTTCAGCCGTAGAAAACGGATTTACATTTCCGGGAGCAGGAAGAGGATACATAACGGTAGGGGAAGGCGAGAGTGCATCGCTTCGCCTGGCGCTGACGGATACATTTGAAAAAGCAGCTACGGCTCCGACCGAGGATGGAACGACTTATGCATATTATGTAGGAGATTGGAGCAGGGAAGGCGAGGATGCGCTGGCGCCGGTATTGAAACGTGCGGATGGTTCGGAAAGTGATTATGCCGTAGACAGATGGTATAATCTGTATAAAAAGAACAACGACAGTTACGTTGCTATTACGCAGAAACAGGCGACGGAGGAGGGCATTACCGCCGGAACAAAAGACGTTCAGCAGAACGTATTTTATGCAGGATCAGAACTTCATGTGTATAATACCGGTTATATCGTGTATATGACGTCTGAGGACGGCAAGAACTGGAGTGCGCCGGAAATCTTAAATCCGTACGTCAAAACAGAAGATGATACGGCAATTCTTGTATCGGAAGGAAGCAGTCTGGTGACTTCGGCAGGACGAATTGTGGTTCCGGTATACCGCAGTACAGACGGTACGGATGCAGGAAAAAAAGCAAGTATTATCTGGCGCTGTACGGAAGCGGATCATCCGTGGCACAGGTCTGACGACGTACCGAATTTTAGTGACTTTGGAGCAGAAGGAGCGGCGCCTTCCTGGTCAGGACAGGGAGAGATCGTAGAGATCAGCGACGGACGTCTTCGTCTGTTCTTTAAAAACGGCAGAGGGCTGATCTGTTATGCAGACGCAAACAGGGGAGGAGTAGAAGATAACCCGGATTTCTTTAAATTTTCGACACCGGTGGAAACAGGAGTTGCCGTAACTTCGGATGCCGGATTATCCGCGGTTGAATATTCCAAAACAGTAAACGGCAGACATGCCGTGCTGGTATCGGCACCGGCAGGTTCCGGTTTGACAAACGGTAGAATTTATACGTTTCTGGGAAATGATGATGCAGATAAAAGCGTGACACGGGCAGCGTTTTTCGATATTCCGGGAGCCGGAAGCATTTTCGGAAATTCCTGTATGGCAGGATTGGATAACGGAAATAAGATCGGACTTCTGTGGGAGAACGGGAACGGAACCGTGCGTTACGATTGCTTCGGCATCGCTGATATTGTAGGAAACAACGCGTTTATTCCTGAGATAACGATCGATGTGGACCTTTATGAAGGAGAAACATGGACGAGGGAATACACGGTTACGGGTAATGAGTATTTAACCGGAGTGACGACTGAGCCAAATAGTTCGATCGCATCCTATGAATTTGACAGAGGAACGGCGACAAAGGAAACAGTTCCTGCATTATATTCGCATAAAACAATTGGATCCAATCAGAATACGCTGGAAGGCGCATTTGACTCAAATCTTCCGGAAATAAATCTGACCAGCGGCTGGGATATTTCTAAGGCAGAATTCCGAATCAAAAGACCGTCGAATGCAGAAGGATTTGAAAACGTCTATTCCGTATACAGTGAAGGGGCAAAACAGTACCTGACAAATGTAAGCGATGTGAATGCTATATATACTGCGACCATGCGCAATACGATCAAAATCTATCATGACTCCAGAAGCCAGGGGGATGGAACAACATTTAATATTCGGGCAGCTACAGGAAAGCAGAGATTTGTATTGTTCAATAAGTCCAATCTGGCAGTTGACGCTGCAGGTGACAGCAATGACTGGTTTGGTTCGAACGAAAATATTAATGCGGAATTTACTTTTCTGCAGAAACTGCATGCCGAGGAATTGGATACGGTAGAGGATCAGCCGATTCCCGGATATAAAAAAGTAGAAGAGATTACAAGCGGCGAGTTGTATTTGATTGCCTTCCCGATGACCGGCAGCGGCACATTTGAAGATGGAGGGTGGATTATTCTCTACCCGCAGAACGGTAAAGCGGCCGGTACAAAATTGGTGTATGGAAACCGTGAAGTAGAACGTGCGGCTACCAAGACGCTTACCATTACTGCAGTTGGAGAAGGCGAAACTTCAATGGTGGCAAACAGCATCACCTATCAGATTCACAGCTTTGGCAATCGTGAAATCAGCCTTGCAGAGGGCGAGCGTAGATTCTTTGGCCAGATCGACTTAACAGACTGCGATCTTAGTTCGGGGAATACGGTTGTATCGCTGGAAGAAGGCGAAGAATACAGAAATGCATTGTTTAATTGTGAATCGACGTCAAATAATAACTTAAACGGTTATTCTCCGACGCCGAACTGGGATATCAACATGACGGCGGCTGAGTTCCAGATTCAGGAAGAAGGAGAGCATTATCTCATACACAGTGAAGTTTCCAACAATTATCTGGTAAATTCAAACGCAGATACTTATTTTGGCAATACGCCAGTGACGCAGAGCCTTACGAAGGTAGAAGGATCGGATTCTTTTGAAATCCGCCGTGTCAGCAATGACAATCTAAATAACAGATATGTTTATTTCTACTACCAGAGAATGGCGTTTGACGCCGTAACTGATAAAGCGGGATTTGAAGATAAAGGCGACTTTGGATTTGAACTCTTAGAAAAACAGCCGATCAAAAAGAATACGGATCCGATTCCGGGGTATGAGCGTGTGGGTACAATTACGCCCGGCAAAACGTATTTGATTACAGAGTATTATCATGATGCACAAAATGACGAGGACGTAATCATTGTTCTTTATCCGAACAACGGTATTCAGAGCCAGTCTAAGCTGTATAGATCTTATCCGATGGAGGGCGTATATCTTACGGCGATCGGAAAAGTAGGGGATACCACAACCGTAACGATCAGCGGCAGAGAGTATGACGTAACGATTGTAGACTGTACGCATCCGGAAGATCAAAGAGAAATGGTTCGGATTAAAAAGCCGACCTGTGAAGAGAAAGGATATACGGGAGACCTGATCTGTTCGGTTTGCGGCCATGTTATAACGGAAGGCAAGGAAGAGGCCGATTTAGGCGGACATCTCTGGAGCGAGTGGTCAGAGCCGACAGAGGCAACCTTTGAGAATGACAGTGTAAGGACCAGAAGCTGCAGCCGCGGTGATAAAACGGAGACGGAAATTGTAAAAACCTCCGCTCAGTTTGTATCCGAAACGCTTGCCGCTTTGATCGGCGAGGCAGAAGCTTTAAATGAAGAAGATTATGTGGCATATTCCTTTGCACCTTTGAAAGCGGCGTTACAGACTGCAAAAGGACTTGCAGAAGATGCGGAGAAAGCAGACAAGATCGCTGCGATTGAGGCGTTACAGGAAGCAATGGAACCGGGTAAACTGATAACAAAGGCAGAATACAACGAGGCAAAAGGAGCATTGACGGATCTGGTGACGTTAAAAGAAGCAGATCTTGCCAAGACAGATATTTATACGGCGGAATCACTGGAAGAGCTGCGTCAGGCGATCAATGCGGCAAAAGCGCTTGGCGAAGACGCTACACTGGAAGAGATCAATGCGGCAAAAGAGGCGATCGACCAGGTAACATTAGTTACGTTAGAGAGCATTACTTTGGAACAACTCAAAGGCGAGCTTGCGACAGCGCTGGAGACTGCAAAGAAAACGCTGGATGCAGGACAGAAAAATTACACCGACGAAAGCTGGAAGAAGTTCAAAGATGCGTATGCCGCTGCAAACCTTTCCAAAGAAGATTTGGATAAATTAAATCTTGCGGCAGTGCAGAAATTGTTTAACGACCTTACGGCTGCAGTGAAAGGGCTTACCGTAAAACCGAACGTTGCAGCGCAGCTTCCGGCAGGAACCAAACGCACGCAGGGAGATACGACGTTTGTGGTAGGAGCAAATAAGACGGTAGTGATCGAAAAAGGCGCTAACGTTAGGACAGTAAAGGTTCCGGCAAGCATAAAATTAGACAATGTGGATTATACGGTAGTCGGTATCGGCAAAAATGCATATAAAGGCAAGTCCAAGATCCAGAAAGTCGTAATCAGCGATACGGTTACCAGCATCGGCAGCCAGGCATTTGCAAATTGTAAAAAACTGAAATCCGTTACAATCGGTAAAGGAGTTACAACGATTGACGGTAAGGCATTCTTTAACTGTAAGAAGCTGAACAAAGTGGAAGTGAAGGGCAAGAGCTTAAAGGCGATTAAAAAACAGGCATTTAAAAAGACAGCCTCCAAAGTAACGGTGAAAGCAAAGAGCTTCAACAAAAAACAACGCAAAGCGCTTCTGAAAAAAATGAAAAGTGCTGGAATGAGCAAGAAATCTGTGGTAAAATAAATCACAGAGTAACAGAAAGATCCTCGGATACGCAAAGTTTCCGAGGATCTTTCTATATCTCTGTGAGATTGCAAAAAATATAGGAGACAGGCGGCTGACTTTACAAATGAAACTTTATAATAACGCCTGAATGCGGATATCCGGGACTTTTGAAAGGTCAAGAATACCTTCGCTGACTTCTACGATCGGACGGGATAAGAATTGCTTATTCAGCATTACAATATTTGCGCTTCTGCCGTCCGTTAAAAGAACACGGTTGTTCTGATATGTATAGGCAATTCTCTCTAAGAAGGTCAGAATATATTTCGGATTGTATTTCTGCAGGCCCGCAATTTCAAAATCGGCAATAACCTGAAACGGACAAAGCGGCGCACGGTGGGGCCTTGCGGCGGTCATTGCGTCGTAAACGTCGGCAATTGCGATTATCTGTGCAAAATCGTCGATGTCATGAAATTTTAGCCTGTTCGGATAACCGCTGCCGTCGCAGCGTTCATGATGCATCGAAGCCGCATATAAAATCCGCGGATCCAAAGATTCGCAGGAGAGTAAAATTTCGTAACCGAAGACCGGGTGTTTTTGTACGAGGTCAAATTCTTCGTCGGTGTATCTGCCCGGTTTTTCCAAAATTTCCGCCGGTATTTTCGTTTTACCGATATCGTGCAGCAAACCAGCGGCGGTCAGCAGATTCAGATCCGCTTCCTTCAGCTTTAACCATCTGCCAAGTATATATGCGATCAATGCGACATTGATAGAATGCGCGTAGATACTGTCGGCGATCGCACGCATATTGTGCAGGTAATCGAAGATCTCAATGGACGTCTGGGCAATCGAACAAAGCGGCTTTGTAATCGAACAGAGACTTTCAGGGTCCGGGCACCGGTTCTCGGAAAGGATTGCCGCGACGGTCTCTTTTAATTGATTTACTGCGTCGGCATAAGCGGTTTGGAATTCTTTGAACTGGGGAGAAGCCATGACGCGCTGGGAATAGGTCGGCTCCGAGCTTCGTTTCTCTGCGGTTTCTTTTGGGAGATCCTGCTCCTGAATGTGCACTTGCTCAATATCATAGAATGCAATATGTGCAATGGATATACTGGTCAGCCGGACATTTTTACCGACGACCGTCAGTCCTTTTTTTGTTTTTACTTCTTCGGCGGTGATCATTCCTTCTTTTAACTGAGATGTTTTTATAATCTGCATATCGTATACTCCTTTGCTGTAGCGATGTGAAATAAATCGTCGAATTATTTACTTTAACTATAAAACAAAACTGAAAATTCCGCAATGGGATTTTTGTGAAATCGCTTGACAAATGATCCAAATGAGCGTAATCTGTTTTATGTAAAAAATAATACGATTTACAATTCAATCATATAGCTTTCCCTTATTCAGAGTGATGGAGATACATAGGATCTGTGAAGTCACGGCAACCCCTTAACAGGAAGGTGCCAACCTGAGCGAAGAATTCGAACAATAAGAGGATTATTATTTTCGATTGCCAAGAATTTCTCCGCTTACTGCAAGCGGATTTTTTATTTTACCCACAGGCCAGTATATGGGAACGATTGTTTCAGCGTTGCCCATGGGGCTGGAAATAACAGAAAGTTTAGTTGAGTTTGGAATCGGTATCACAGTTTGAGAGGAGAAATTTCCATGGAGAAACGATTATTTACATCAGAATCCGTAACGGAAGGGCATCCGGATAAGATCTGCGACGCGGTATCGGATGCGATTTTAGATGCTTGTATGGAGCAGGACCCGATGAGCCGTGTAGCTTGCGAAACGGCGGCCTGCACAGGGTTTGTACTGATTACCGGAGAGATCACGACAAAGGCAAATCTGGACATTTCCGCAATTGCGAGAAAGACGATACAGGAGATCGGTTACGACAGTTCCGAAAAAGGATTTGACGGCAATACCTGCGCCGTGATGGTGGCGTTGGATAAACAGTCTTCGGATATTGCAATGGGCGTGGATAGGGCGCTGGAGGCAAAGGAAGGTGCGGCTGCGCTCAGTGCGGAAAGCGGCATGACCGATGAACAGCTGGAAGCGATCGGAGCAGGTGATCAGGGAATGATGTTTGGATTTGCGGTCAATGAGACGGCAGAGTATATGCCGTATCCGATCGCACTGGCACACAAACTGGCGCGTCAGCTTACCAGGGTGCGCAAAGACGGTACGCTGCCGTATCTTCGGGCAGACGGAAAGTCACAGGTTTCCGTAGAATATGATGAAAACGGAAGACCCAGCCGTCTGGAAGCGGTTGTGATTTCTTCACAGCACGATGCGGCAATTTCCCAGGAACAGATTCATGCAGACGTGAAAAAATATGTATTGGATCCGGTCCTGCCGGCAGATATGGTGGATGCAAATACAAAGATCTTTATCAATCCTACCGGGCGGTTTGTGATCGGCGGACCGCAGGGAGACGCAGGGCTTACGGGACGTAAGATCATTGTGGATACATACGGCGGATATGCGCGCCACGGCGGCGGTGCATTTTCCGGCAAAGACTGTACGAAGGTAGACCGTTCCGCGGCGTATGCCGCGCGCTATGTTGCGAAGAATATCGTGGCGGCAGGCTTGGCGGACAAATGTGAAATTCAGCTTGCATATGCGATCGGTGTGGCGCAGCCGACCTCTGTTATGGTGGATACGTTTGGAACGGGTAAAGTGCCGGAGGATGAACTGGTAGAGATCATTCGAAAGCATTTTGACCTGCGTCCGGCGGGAATTATCAAGATGCTGGATTTAAGAAAGCCGATTTACAGGCAGACTGCCGCGTATGGACATTTCGGACGGGACGACCTGGACCTGCCGTGGGAAAAGCTGGATAAAGCAGAAGAGCTGAAAAAATACCTCTAACCGCTTTATGAAAAGTTTAGAATATATTTTCCTTTTTTAATAGGATTTCTGAAAAATCATGTTATAATAACCCTGGGAGCAATAGTAGTCTCCCAGGGTTTTTGCAATGTTTGCCGTGTTCGGAACATGCCATCGCAAAGGCGGCGTATCCGGGGACGGGATTGGAATTATAAGAGATCTGCCCGGAGGATATGAAGTATGAAGTTAAAGACAAGGCTGTCGATTTCTTTTTGCATTATTATATTTGTGCCTATTTTCCTGGCGGTTGTGTTTGTCATAGGCTTTCAGAAGTTTCAGATTAAGGCGATTGAAACGACGTACGGGATTCAGTCGGGAGATTATTCGGATCTGATCAATCCGGTACAGATGTTAAACCGTTACACGAAGAAAAATTACCAGATGCTGCTGAACGTTGCGAGGCAGGATCCCGACCGTTTTTTGGATACCGGTTTTCTGGAAGAGAAGAACCGCCAGCTGCGGCAGAAGTATTCGTATCTGATCGTGCGCAGGGAAGATGAGATTTTCTATCATGGCGGCGGAGATTCGCTGCATGCGGAAGTATTGCCAAGTTATGCGGAAAACGAGCCGGATCCCGTAGCGGGATTTTATATTGATTCCGACGAAGAAGTGCTGCTCAAACAGATTGATTTTACGTTTACCGACAAAAAAAGAGGGAGTGCTTTTATCGTTACGGATTCCTGCGAAATCCTGCCGGAGGTGAAAAGCCTTTTGGTTGATGTGTGCATTTCCGTGCTGCTGATTCTTGTACTGACAGCGGCGATGCTGATCGTATGGATTTATCAGGGGATTATCCGTCCGATCAAAAAGCTGGAGGCGGCGACTCTGAATATTCAGCAGGGGAATCTCGACTTTACGATAGAGAGCGAAGGGAAGGATGAGATCAGTGAACTTTGCTCGAACTTTGAAGAGATGCGCAAACGCTTAAAGGAGTCTTTTGAACAGCAGATGGCAAGTGAGCGGGAGAGCAGAGAACTGATCAGTAATATCGCCCATGACTTAAAGACGCCGATTACTGCCGTGAAAGGTTATTCGGAAGGGCTTTTGGACGGCGTGGCGGTCACACCGGAAAAACAGGAGAAATATCTGCGTACGATCAACAGCAAGGCGAACGAAATGGACGCGCTGTTAAATGAACTGACGCTGTATTCGAAATTTGATACGAACCGTATTCCATATAATTTTAATAAGCTGAACGTAGCCGCATATTTTAACGATTGTATCGAAGAAATCGGCATGGATCTGGAGGAAAAGCAGATCGGGCTCGCTTATTTTAATTATGTGGACAATGACGTGCTGATCATTGCCGATCCGGAGCAGCTCAAACGCGTCGTCAACAACATTATCGGAAATTCCGTGAAATATCTCGATAAGCATCAGGGATTGATCAATATCAGGATTAAGGACGTAGGAGATTTTATTCAGGTTGAGATTGAGGATAATGGAAGAGGAATTGCATCAAAAGACCTTCCGTACGTATTTGAGCGTTTTTACCGGGCGGACGCATCGCGAAATTCCGCGACCGGAGGCAGCGGGATCGGATTGTCGATCGTAAAGAAGATCATTGAGGACCACGGCGGGAAAATCTGGGCGACCAGCAAAGAATCCGTCGGCACGGTGATGTATTTTGTCATACGAAAATATCAGGAGGTAATACAAGATGAGTAAGGTGCTGATCATTGAAGACGAGGTGTCGATTGCGGATCTTGAAAAAGATTATCTGGAATTAAGCGGATTTGAAGTAGAAGTGGAAAATTCCGGCGATATCGGATTGGAGCGTGCGCGCAGGGAAGAGTTTGATATGTTTATTCTGGATCTGATGCTTCCTGGAGTGGACGGATTTGAAATCTGCAAACAGATCCGCCAGGAGAAGAATACGCCGATTCTGATGGTATCTGCCAAAAAAGATGATATTGATAAAATCAGGGGATTGGGGCTTGGCGCAGACGATTATATCACGAAGCCCTTTTCTCCCAGTGAGCTTGTCGCAAGGGTGAAGGCGCATCTTGCCCGCTATGAACGGCTGATCGGCAGCAGTCAGCAGGAAAACGATATTATTGAAATCCGGGGGATCAAAATTGATAAAACGGCGCGCCGGGTATGGATCAATGACGAAGAGAAACAGTTTACGACAAAAGAATTTGACCTTTTGACGTTTCTGGCGGAAAATCCCAACCGTGTGTTTACAAAAGAAGAGCTGTTTCGGGAAATCTGGGATATGGAATCGATCGGAGATATCGCGACCGTAACCGTTCATATCAAGAAAATCCGTGAAAAAGTAGAAATCAATACGGCAAAACCCCAGTACATTGAGACGATCTGGGGCGTGGGATACCGGTTTAAGGTATAAGATGATGAACGATATTTTAGACGATATTCTATATGAAGATAAAGAGATGATTCTTCTGCATAAGCCGGGCGGCATTGCGGTACAGACTGCGCGGCTCGGACAGAAAGATTTGGTGAGTATGCTAAAGAATTACCGTGCGGGAAAGAACGAAGATCCCTATATCGGCGTTGTCCATCGGTTAGATCAGCCAGTGGAAGGCGTAATTTTATTTGCAAAAACGAAAGAAGCTGCCGCATCGTTTAGCCGCCAGTTTCAGTCGCATCAGACGGATAAATGTTACTGCGCTCTCGTCTGCTGTAACAAAGAGCGTCCGTTTGCGACGGGTGAGAAAGCGGTTTTGACGGATTATCTGATCAAGGATCCAAAATCGAATACTTCCAAAGTGGTAAAACAGGGCAGTCCTGGCGCGAAAAAAGCGGTACTTGACTATCGGGTGCTGCAGACAGCGGGCTCTTTGGCGGAGCTTTTGATTCGATTGGAGACGGGCAGACACCATCAGATCCGCGTACAGCTGGCACATGCCGGGATGCCTTTGGCGGGAGATGTAAAATACGCAGGAGAAGACAGTATGGCTTTGACCGAACGATATACCGGCGTCCGGCAGTCATATCAAAATCTTCCCCTTTGTTCTGTAAAAATTTGTTTTTTTCATCCCAAAACCGGAGAGAAGATGGAATTTGAAACAAAGCCGAAGCATAAGCTCTTCCAGTTATTGTATGAATAGAAGATCCGCAAACGGCAGATAATTTTCCCATGATGAAGATGGTGAATAACGAAACGGGAAACAAACTAATAAAACTTGGGATTCTTACGGCGGCAGTCGGTTTGGGAATGAAATATGTGTTTCCGATCGCGCTGCCGTTTTTGATTGCGCTGGCACTGGCGCGTTTTTTATATCCGCTTGCCAGGTATCTGGAGAATACAGTCAGGATTCCCCAGGCCGCGTCGCGGCTGCTGGCGTACGGAATCTTTCTTTTGGCGGTCGGAGGCATCGCGGCAGGCATGATGTATCTGATTTACCGCATGGGAAGCAGCTGTCTTGGCAATCTGGATTATTTTTTTCAGACGGCGGAGGAGCTGCTGGGAAGATGCTGCGATACGATGGAGCGGGTTTCGGGGTTTAGTACGCAGGAGATTCAGCGGACGATTCAGAAAGGAACCGAAGGGTTTACGGACGGCGCGGTGGAATATTCCAAAGATGCGGGAAGGTATATGCTGGGACTTTTGGCAAAAATGTTCCTTACGCTGATTGCGGCCTATTTAGTGTTAAATGACTATGAACAGATTGTTGGCGGAATGAAGAAAACAAAGCTTGGGCTCTATACGGTCAATCTGCTCAAGGAGATGAAAACGGCGTCCTGGGCTTATATGAAAGCGCAGTTTAGCATTATGGGGATGATAACCGCAATCTGTATCCTGGGTCTGTATGTACTGCGGACGCCGTATGCGTTTTGGATTGGCCTGGCAATCGGAATCTGCGACGCACTTCCGATTCTCGGAACGGGGACAGTGTTTGTCCCGTGGATGCTGATTGAGATATTGTTGGGCGGTTATTTCCATGCACTCGGATATTTTATCATTTATATGGTCTGCAGTTTTGTGCGTCAGGTTCTGGAGCCAAAACTTGTGGGAAAACGGCTCGGCGTGCCGCCGCTTGCCGTGCTGATCAGTATTTATGCGGGAATCTGGGTATATGGAGGTTCCGGCGTCATTTTAGGTCCGATTTCTGCGCTTGTGATTTATGAGCTGTATAAATTTTGACTGGCCGTCTGCTTCTGACTTGACAAACCAAAACCTCACAGTCTACAATAAGAAGCGCGGAAAATACGCAGAAAACAGACGAAAGGAATCAAACAAATGGCAAAAGAAAAGAAATTGGTGGAAGCCATTACCTCTATGGAGGAGGATTTTGCACAATGGTACACAGACGTAGTAAAAAAAGCGGAATTAATTGATTATTCTTCCGTAAAAGGATGCATGATCATTAAGCCGGACGGTTATGCCATCTGGGAACATATTCAGGCAGAATTGGATCGGAGATTTAAAGAAACCGGGGTAGAAAACGTATATATGCCGATGTTTATTCCGGAGAGCCTTTTAAATAAAGAAAAAGATCACGTAGAAGGGTTTGCGCCGGAAGTGGCATGGGTGACGCACGGAGGGTCGAATCCGCTGCAAGAGCGCCTTTGCGTTCGTCCGACGTCGGAAACGCTCTTCTGCGACTTTTATAAAAATTTAATCCAGTCTTACCGCGATCTTCCGAAAGTGTACAATCAGTGGTGCTCTGTTGTCCGGTGGGAAAAGGAGACCAGGCCGTTTCTGCGTTCCAGGGAATTTTTATGGCAGGAAGGCCATACGGCGCATGCAACGGCAGAGGAAGCCGAAGAGCGTACGGTTCTGATGCTGAACGTGTACGCCGATTTTTGCGAGGAAGTGCTTGCGATGCCGGTGGTCCGGGGCAAAAAGACGGAAAAAGAAAAGTTTGCCGGAGCCGAGGCGACCTATACGATCGAGGCGCTGATGCACGACGGCAAGGCGCTGCAGTCCGGAACAAGCCATAATTTCGGAGACGGTTTTGCCAGGGCGTTCGGCATTCAGTATACGGATAAGGACAATACCTTACAGTATGTGCATCAGACGTCCTGGGGTATGACGACGCGGTTAATCGGTGCGATTATTATGGTACACGGAGACGATTCCGGACTGGTTCTGCCTCCGAAAATTGCGCCTGTGCAGGTGATGGTCATTCCGATCCAGCAGCATAAGGAAGGCGTTTTGGAGAAAGCCGCAGCGTTAAAAGAGCAGCTGGCAGCAGCCGGCGTCCGGGTGAAGCTGGACGATACGGAAAAGAGTCCGGGATGGAAGTTTTCCGAGCAGGAGATGCGCGGGATTCCGATCCGTATAGAAATCGGTCCCAAAGATATCGAAGCGGGGCAGTGCGTGCTTGTCCGCCGCGATACCAGGGAAAAGACGTTTGTATCTTTCGAAGAATTAGAGACGCGTACGAAAGAACTGCTGGATCAGATACAGACGGAACTGTTGGAACGTGCGAAGGCGCACAGGGATGCGCATATTTACGATGCGCACAATTATGAAGAGTTTTCGGAAATTATTCAAACCAAACCGGGATTTATCCGCGGTATGTGGTGCGGGGAGCAGTCCTGTGAAGATAAACTAAAGGAAGATTTTGCGGCTACGGCGCGCTGTATGCCGTTTTCCGATCAGGAGGAGATTTCCTCCGTCTGCGTATGCTGCGGCAAACCGGCGCACAGGCTGGTATATTGGGGAAAGGCATATTAAAATGAAACTGATATTGCCGGAAAACGTCAGTCGTATTATAGATACACTTATGCGGGCGGGATATGAAGCGTATGCGGTCGGCGGCTGCATACGAGACAGTCTTTTGGGCAGAGAGCCAAAAGACTGGGATATTACGACTTCTGCCAGTCCGGCTGAGGTGAAAGCGCTTTTTCCGAAAACAGTGGATACGGGAATTGCCCACGGAACCGTAACGGTTTTATTAAACCGGGAGGGGTTTGAAGTCACAACGTACCGGGTCGACGGAACATACGAAGACTCCAGGCATCCGAAGGAAGTTACGTTTACGCCGGATTTGAACGAGGATTTAAAACGGCGGGATTTTACAATCAACGCGATGGCATATAATGATACGCACGGTCTGATCGACGCTTTTGACGGTGCAGGGGATTTGGATCGGAAGATCGTCCGCTGTGTCGGAGACCCCAAAGAACGGTTTTCAGAGGATGCGCTGCGGATGATGCGTGCCGTTCGTTTCGGCGCGCAGCTTGGATTTACCGTGGAAGAGCAGACGCGCAGTGCAATCTGTGCGCTTGCGCCCACGTTAAAAAAGATCAGCGCGGAACGCATTCAGTCCGAGCTGGTTTCTCTTTTGATGTCCGATCATCCCGAGGAGATGCGCACGCTGTATGAGACCGGTATCACCAAAGTAATACTGCCGGAATTTGACGTAATGATGCAGACAGCACAGAACAGTCCGCATCATATGTATACGGTAGGAGAGCACACGATCCAATCGCTTGCACAGATCGAAAGCAAGAAAACGCTGCGGCTTGCGATGCTGTTTCACGATATCGGAAAGCCTTCCTGCAAGACGACGGGGGAAGACGGGCAGGATCATTTTTACGGGCATCCGCAGAAAGGAAGCGAAATGGCGCGCAGCATCATGCGGCGGTTGAAATTTGACAATGATACGACGCAGAAAGTCTGCTGCCTTGTCGCAGGGCATGACCAAAATCCGCCGATTACAGAACGAAGCGTCAGGCGCGCGGCAGTGAGCCTGGGCAGCGGTGCATTTCCTGACATTTTTGCCGTAAAGCGTGCGGATATTTTGGCGCAGAGCGATTATCAAAGATCGGAAAAGCTTGCGTATGTAGACCAATACGAAGCATGTTACCGTTCCGTCATAGAAAAGAATCAGTGTCTGTCCTTAAAAGACCTTGCCGTATCCGGCAGGGATCTGATCGCAGCCGGCATGCGTCCCGGACCTGCTTTGGGGAATGTTTTAAACCGTCTGTTCGAGCTTGTGCTAGACGATCCCGATAAAAACGAAACGGGATATCTGCTCCGTATGGCGCGGGAATTTGCCGCCGGGGAGTCCGCCTGATCACACGCGTTGTACGCAGGTTATGCGGGGAATAAAAATAAGATAATGGGAATACTTTCAGAACCCTGTTCATATGCTTAAAAGACACGGAATGTACGAAAAAGTAGACGAAGTGGAAAAGATTCGTATGGAGGGGTTTTGGTGTATAATCGGGAAGAAGAAATACTGGAGAAGTATGAAATAGAAATCAGAAGTACAGTAAAAGGACGCGGAGCCCTGGGCTGTGATACGGACAAAGGATCGATGCTGTTAAAGGAGTTCCGCGGTTCTAAGGAACGGGCTGCTTTTTTATATCATATATTGGAATTTTTATCTGCGAAAGGATTGTGCGCAGAGACTATCGTATTGTCAAAAGAAGGAGAAGTTCTGGTAAAGGATGAGATTACCGATACATCTTATCTGTTAAAAAACTGGTTTCCCGGGAAGGAATGCGACGTCAGGAACCGCAGCGATATTTTGGCGGCGGTCAGGCAGCTTGCCAGTTTCCACAGTCTGGCAAAATCTTATGACGGGGAAATTCCGGAGTTTTTAAAGGCGGATCACAACAGCCTTCTGTTAGAGTACGAAAAACACAACCGGGAGCTGAATAAAGTCAAGAATTATATTCGGGGAAAAAATAAGAAGAATGAATTTGAAATGCTGTTTATGAAGGTGTATGAAAGCTATCGGAACCAGGCAGCGGAAGTGACAGGCCAGTTAAAACGGCAGGCAGAACGCATGGAGGATCGCCGGATGCAGGATCTGCGGGGGTTTTGTCATGGAGATTTCAACCAGCATAATGTAATATTTTCCCAGGGCGAATGGGTTCTTTTGAACTTAGAAAAGCTGACATATGACATTATGGTACGGGACCTTGCAAATTTTATGCGGAAGATCTTAGAAAAATATAACTGGAATACCGGACTTGGCATAGAGATGATCACGGCATATGACAATATACGAAAATTATTGCCGGAGGAGCTGGAACAGCTGTATCTGCGGCTTGCCTATCCGAAAAAATACTGGAAGATCGCGAATCATTACTGCAGCTCCAGAAAATCCTGGATATCCGGCAGAGATATTGAAAAACTGGAAAAAGTAATCGAGCAGGAAGTTCAGAGAAAACAGTTTTTAAAGATGCTGTTTTATTTCACAAGTTAAAAAAAGTATGCTATACTGGAAAAGACCGCTTTCGGGAAGCGTGTCGTACGGGGTGTCCAAAAGGTATCCCCTAAGAAAATAGAAGTTGATTGGAGAAAAGGATGAAGATACGAAAGCACATTCTGCTTGCCGGACTTATTTTGGCGGCTGTTTGTCTGCTTGGCGGCTGCGCAAAGACATCTACCGGCAGCGGGATTGTACAGCGCAGAATGGGAAGCGGGAAAACCGCCGCGCAGCAGACTGGGCAGACGGAAGCAGAGGATACCGAAGTGCCTTCTGCTGCGGAAGAGACGGATTTATACATTATCACGAAAATCGACGAAGCGGCGAAAGAAGCCGTATTTCAGAGAGTAAGCGACGGCAGGCAGCTGCAGTATACGTATGATATCGGAACGAGGTTTCTGGATAAATACGGCGATACGAAGTCGGCAGCCTCCTTTTTGCCGGGCGACGTGGCCACGATTGAGGTGACGAAGAGTACGCAGCAGTTAACCTGCGTGCAGCTTTCCGATGAAGTCTGGGTTTATGAGGATATTGTAAATTATACCATTGACGAAAGTATACATGCGGTTACGATCGGACAGACAAAATATTCGTTCGATCCGGATATGGATATATTTTCCGGCGATGCGAAAGTCGGATTTGCAAGCGTTGGGGGATCGGATGTGCTCCGCGCCGTCGGATTGGGAAAGAAACTGCTTTCTCTGGCTGTTGCAAAGGGGCACGGATTTTTGGCGCTTGCCAATACAAAGCTGTTTGAAGGCAGTTTCATCTGCATCGGCGAGAAGATTTTCGAGCAGGTTACGCCGAATATGCAGATCGAAGTGCCCGAAGGCAAGTATCTTGTGACGGTTGCGAACAACGGTTACGGCGGCAGCAGGGAAATTCAGGTAGAACGCGACAAAACGACGAGCCTGAATCTGGACGAATTAAAGGGAGAAGGACCGAAAGTCTGCAGAATTACGTTTGAAGTCGGGATCGACGGCGCAGTCCTTTGGATCGACGGTAAGAAGGCGGATTATTCCAAACCGGTGGAACTTGCGTACGGAGTGCATACGATTTCCGTTGAGGCGGAAGGATATGAGACGATTACCGAACGGCTGGTGGTCAATTCCAAAGAGGCTGAAATTGAGATTGCGCTGAACGCGTCTTCCGGCAGCAAAACCTCCGACAAAGATAAGAAATCAAAAGAAACGAAGGATAAAGGAGACAATGCGTCGTCGTCCGCCGGCACGAACGGAAACCAAAATAACAACACGAATAATAACAGCAGTAATAATAACAATAATAATAACAATAACAACAATAATAATAATAACAACGGCACCGATAACGGGCAGACAGATTATCTGACAACGCTGTATAATCTTCTGACGTCGATCAATAATAACAATACGAACGGCGGTACGGGCAGCACGAATCAAAACAGCAATACAAATTCAAACAATAACTCAAATCAGGACAGAAGTTATGATGATTTGAGGGATGAATAAAAAACAAGAGGAGGAAAGAGATGAATTACAAAGATATTCTAAACGATTGGCTTACAAATCCTTATTTTGATGAGGAAACAAAGGCGGAGCTAAGAGGAATCGCCGATGATGAAAAAGAGGCGGAGGACAGGTTCTACAAAGAACTCGAATTTGGCACGGCAGGTCTGCGCGGCGTGATCGGAGCAGGGACAAACCGTATGAACATTTACACGGTTCGCAAAGCAACGCAGGGGTTTGCCAATTATATCAAGACAGTAGGGGGCGAATCCCGCGGTGTTGCCATTGCGTATGATTCCAGAAGGATGTCGCCGGAATTTGCAGACGAAGCGGCGCTGTGTTTAGCGGCGAACGGGATCAAAGCGTATGTGTTTGAGTCGCTGCGCCCAACGCCGGAATTGTCCTATGCAGTCCGCAAATTAAACTGTATTGCAGGCATCAATATCACGGCAAGCCATAATCCTGCCGAATATAACGGATATAAAGTATACTGGGAAGACGGCGCGCAGATTACGCCGCCGCACGATACCGGAATTATGGATCAGGTAAAAGCGGTTACGGATTACAATTCCATGCTTACAATGAACAAAGAGCAGGCGGTAAGCGACGGACTTTATATTACGATCGGAGAAGAGATCGACCGTTCCTATATGGAAGAAATCAAAAAGCTCGTGATCCATCAGGATGCGATCGACGCGGTAAAAGACGAGTTAAAGATTGTCTATACGCCGTTGCACGGAACCGGAAATATCCCGGTGCGTACGATCTTAAAAGAGCTTGGCTTTGCAAATGTGTTTGTCGTAAAAGAGCAGGAACTGCCGGACGGTGATTTCCCGACGGTAGGATATCCGAATCCGGAAGCCGCTGCCGCGTATGAGCTTGCACTTGCCCTTGCAGAAAAAGAACATGCGGATCTTGTACTTGCCACGGATCCGGATGCGGACCGTCTGGGCGTATATGTAAAAGACGCGCAGACAGGAGAATACCATATGTTGACCGGCAATATGTCCGGCTGTTTGATCGGGGATTATATCATTGGGCAGACAAAAGCGGTAAAAGGAAGCCTGAAAGAAGACGGCGCATTTATTCGTTCTATCGTTACGACCAATATGGCGGATGCGATCGCATCGTATTACGGTGTAGATCTGATCGAAGTGCTGACAGGCTTTAAATTTATCGGACAGAAAATACTGGAATTTGAACAGACCGGAAAAGGCACGTACCTGTTCGGCATGGAAGAAAGCTACGGCTGCCTGCCGGGCACATATGCCAGAGACAAGGACGCCGTAGCGGCGACAATGTTTTTGTGTGAAGCTGCGGCATTCTACAAGACACAGGGCAAGACGCTTTGGGACGCGATGTTAGACCTGTATGAACGGTACGGATATTATCAGGATCATGTGGAATCCATTACGTTAAAGGGAATCGAAGGCTTAGAGAAGATTCAGACGATTTTAGGAACGCTGCGGAATGATCCTCCGGCGGCGATCGGCGGCTATGAAGTGACGGCGGTCCGCGACTATACCGCAGATACGGTTACGGATACGAAAACGAAAGAAGTAAAACCGACGGGTCTGCCGAAGTCGAACGTACTGTACTATGAGCTGACCGACGATGCATGGGTATGCGTCCGTCCTTCCGGTACAGAGCCGAAGGTTAAGTTTTATATCGGCGTAAAAGGGGTGTCAATGGAAGATGCGGATGCAAAATCCAAAGACCTGGGGAACGCCGTGCTTAAGCTGGTGGAACAATTGATTTAAATTTCCGTGACCGGGATGCCCGCAGGGGCAGACCATAACATTTCATGCTTAGAATGGGGAAAAATCAAAGACTTTTCCTTGACAAATATAGGTAAAACAAGTATAAATAGATTTATAGGTCAGATACAAACCTTAATATATGAAATCCACAGGAGGAATTTTTAAATGAACAAAGCAGAATTAGTCGCAGCGATCGCTGACAAAACTGAATTATCCAAAAAGGACGCTGAAGCAGCATTAAAGGCTTTTACTGATGTAGTTGCAGAAGAATTAAAGAAGGGCGAGAAGATTCAGTTGGTAGGATTTGGAACATTTGAAGTTTCCGAGCGGGCTGCAAGGACCGGAAGAAATCCTCAGACCGGGGCAGAGATGGAGATTCCGGCATCCAAAGCGCCTAAGTTTAAGGCAGGTAAAGCATTAAAAGATATGATCAACGAATAATTTCTGGAAGAAACCAATATGCTGCAGAGGGCTTGCGTAAGCCCTCTGTGTTTTTCTTTCGGGATCTTTTGCGGGAGAACCGTCTGCATATGCCAGCGGCGGGCAGATCCGGGAGAAAACGGAAAGGATGAAACGTATGAGGCTTGATAAATTTTTAAAAGTATCCCGTCTGATCAAACGGAGGACGGTGGCAAACGAGGCATGCGACGCGGGGAGGGTTTCGGTAAACGGAAAACCGGCGAAAGCATCCTTACATGTCAAAACGGGCGATATCATAGAAATCGTATTTGGCCAAAAGACCGTAAAAGCGGAAGTTTTGTCTTTGGCGGAGTCCACCAAGAAAGAAGACGCCAAAGAAATGTTCCGTTATTTATAGTTTGGACAAATTTTTCGCATAAATTTCCATACACTCTAATATAATGATAGAAACGATCGTTTCAAACACAGGACGGTTGTGGACAGGGGGTAAGTATGGAAGAAAAAACAGGTAACAGAAAGGCGCATAAGGTTCTTCTGGGCAGCCGCAAAACCGGGAATTTCAGCGGCGTGGTCGACGTACTTTCTTTTGACGTGTCTGAAATCCTTCTGGAAACGGAAGAGGGAATGCTGCTGATCAAAGGGAATGATCTGCATGTAAACCGTTTGAGCCTGGAGAAAGGCGAGGTTGACATAGAGGGAAAAATAGATTCTCTGGCATATTCAGAGATCAAAGATTACGGAAAGCAGGCGGAATCTTTTTTGGGGCGGCTGTTTAAATGAACGGCGCAGTCAGTGAAACAATTGCCGGAGAGGGAAGCCTTTTGCTTGCGTCGCTTTGTTTTGGAGCCGCTTTGATGATGCTTTACGATATTGTCCGTATTTTCCGGAATATCGTAAAGCATGGGACGATTCTTATGGCAGTAGAAGATATCTTGTATTGGCTGCTCTGTGCCGTAGGGATATTTGCTATGTTATACCAGGAGAACGACGGACTGTTGCGCTGGTTTGTCTTGGGCGGCGTCGCCGTTGGGATGCTTCTGGAAAACAGCCTGGTGAGTCCTTTTGTGATACGGATATTTGTGCGCGTGATCCGGGCGTGGTTAAAGATCATCCAAAAAATGCTGCGCTTCTTCGGCAGGCCGTTAAAAAAACTTTGTTTATTTTTCAGAAAAGAATTGAAAAAAATCCGGAAAGCCATTAAGATAGGATTAAAGCGAATCTGACAGAAGCGTTTTTTAAAAACGTTTGAAGCAATAGAGTAAAGAGGGTAGGGCATATGGTCAGAAACAGAACAAAGAAAAAGACAGGAAGGTTAAGCATTGCCTGCATTGTGATATTTTTGCTTGCATTTATGTCCGTGCAGATCATCCGGCTGTACCAGAAAGACCGGGAGTATACGGCAAGAGAAACGGAACTTACGACACAGCTGAAAGAAGAGAAAAAGCGGTCGGAGCAGCTTTCCGATTATGAAGCATATATCGGCAGTCAGGAGTATGTGGAAGATACGGCAAAGAGTAAATTGGGTATGGTATATGACCATGAGATTATATTTAAAGAGAAATAATGCGAATCTCTTAAACGGCGTAAGAGTCCTCGAATCTACAATTCGAGGGCTTTTTTGACGAAAAGTTTTTGCAGGCGGTCCAATCGTTTGACAAAGATTTTACGGTTCTGTGCGTATAATGCCTTCGAGTATGAAAAACAAGGGCAGGAGGTAGAGACGTATGAAACGTACAGGATGGAAACAATTGGCGCTGAGCATTGCAGGAGCACTGTTCTGCAGAATTTCGATTATGGGATGCTATCCCTTTGTTCCGGCATTTTTTGCAGCGGTATATCTGCAGGAGCAGGGAAGGATGCTGATTTCGGCGGGAATGCTGGCAGGGATGACGGCGTTTCTTCCGATTACGGTGATCGCAAAGTATGCGATGTCGCTGCTGCTGATCGGGATTACCGTACGGCTTTGCGAATGGGTAGATAAACGATGCTATACGATAGTTGCCGCTGTTGCCGCAGCCGGCGGAACTCTGGCGCTTTCCGTATTCGGAGGAATTTTTGATTTTAAAAACCAGGTGACGATGGCGGCTGCCGTATGCGAAGGGGTGTTTATTTTCGGATTTGTGATTTTGGCGGCGAGGGGCGTACATTTGTTTTTGGAAGATGCAGAATTAAAAGAGTACCCGGGAAATGCCAGAGAGGGCTATCAGGAGCAGCGGCTGTTAAATTATGCAAAAAGTTTTGAAGGCCTTTCCAAAACATTTTTATCGATGAGTAAGCGCTGTGAAATCCAGCCGGAGGATGCGGGCAGGATTCAGCAGGAAATTACCGGGCGAATCTGCAGCGGCTGCGATACCTGCGCCGTTTGCTGGGCGCCGTCGGATCACACGATGTACGGACTGTTGGGACGGCTGGTAGGAAGCCTGATGCAGAACGGAGAAGCGGACGAGTCGCTGCGTATCGAACTTGCAAAGCACTGCAGGTATCCGGAGCATATCGAGCGGGAAGCGGCGGCGGCATTTGAGCAGACACGTGTGAACAAAGCATGGTATAACCGCCTTTTGGAAAACCGGGAGGTGATAGCGCAGCAGCTGGACGCGATGGCATTTATCATGGAAGACTGCGCCAGCGAAGTAAAGCTTTTGGATGCGGAAGAAAAGCGCAGGATTTCCGAAATCCGCTATCGGGCGAAGGAGTGCGGGATCATAGCGGAAGAAGTTCATTTGTACCGGAAAAATGACGGGCACATTCAGGCCGCGCTGCAGGTTCGTTCCAAATGGGGGAATTGCGTGGCGATGAAGGAACTGACAAAAGTGGTTGCGCTGGCGCTGGAGCTGCCGATGAAGCCGCACAAAGATACAAGGACGTTTGTGGGGAAAGAGACATCGGAGATCATATATGAGGAAGAACCGGCATATCATGCCGTGCAGGGAGTGGCGCGGCTGGTCAAAGACGGCGCGGCGGTTTCGGGAGATAATTTTTCCTTTCTGGAAAAAGAGGACGGAGAGCTTGTACTAAGCCTTTCCGACGGCATGGGCTTCGGCGTTTCGGCATGTAAAGAAAGCGAGCTTGTGATCGATCTTTTGGAGCGTTTTGTGGAGGCGGGATTTACCAAGGATACGGCAATTAAGATGCTGAATTCGGCAATGGTCATTCACGGTGAGGACGACCAGTATTCCACGGTGGATATTTCCGCTGTCAATCTGTATACGGGCGAGACTTCGTTCTATAAGATCGGGGCGTCCGCTACGTTTATACGCCATAAATCCGGAAACGTGGAATGCCTGCTTTCTACGTCGCTTCCGGTGGGCGTCAGTTTTGAAATAGAGATCGAGCATGCAAAAAAGCAGCTCTCGGACGGAGATTTTCTTGTCATGATTACAGACGGTGTGATAGAATATCTGCATACCGACAGTCCGGAGGAGACGCTGGAGGAAATTATTTCCGGAATCAAAACGAATCATCCGGGACTTATGGCAAAAAAAATTTTAGATCAGGTTATGACATATACCGGCGGAGAAGTAAAGGACGACATGACGGTCCTTGCGGCTGCGATCTGGGAAAATTGACAAGGTTGTGGACATATGATAAATAAGATTGCATCGTTTATGCGGCAGCATCAGATGGTACAAAAGGGAGACCATATCAGCATAGGGATTTCCGGCGGAGCGGATTCGGTCTGTCTGTTTTTGGTTCTGGAACGTCTGCGCCGCCGGATGGATGTTACGATATCGGCGATTCATGTGGAGCATGGGATCCGCGGAAAAGAGAGCAGGGCGGACGCAGAGTTTGTCCAAAAGCTGGCGGCGCGGTATGAGATACCGTTTGTCTGCCGGTCGTATCCGGTAGAAAAGATTGCGAAAGAGACGGGCGTTTCGGTGGAGGAAGCCGGGAGGAATGTACGTTATGCAGCGTTTGCAGAAGAAGAGCGGCGGTTTTGGGATGAGGCCAAGCGGCGCGGCGGGACCGTAAAAACGGCGGTCGCGCACCATGGGGACGATAATGCCGAAACCGTGTTGTTTCATCTTTGCCGGGGAAGCGGGATCGACGGGCTCTTTGGGATTCGTCCTGTGCGGGGAACGGTGATCCGTCCGCTTTTGTGTGTGTCAAAATGTGAAATTGAGGATTTTCTGAACAGAGAAGGACAAACCTATCGGATCGATGCGACCAATGCGGATATCCGTTACAGCAGAAACCGTATCCGCAACAGGGTAATGCCGGAGCTGGCACGGATCAATACGCAGTTTACCGTCCATATCAACCGATTATCCGAAGAAGCGGCGGAGATTTCCGCATATTTTGACGGAGAAGTCGGCAGGATTTTGGAAAAGCACAGAATAAAAACAGATGATACCCGCAGTTGTATTGATACAAAACAACTGTTTTCCTATCCGTCTGTTTTTTGGGGCAGGGTCATGCTTTCTGCGGCTGCAGAGCTTGCCGGGAGCAGAAAGGATTTTACCAGGGAACATGTAAACGCACTGCTGCATCTGGCAAAGGGGCAGACCGGCAGGAAGATTGCCCTGCCGTATCAGATCACCGCGGAAAAAACGTACGAGGGGATGATCCTCTCCCGCAGCCAAACCGAGGAGGAGACAGATGAGGCGCCGATTCCGCTTCCGATCGGGGAACTGCCGGGCATCATCCGCCTTCCGAAAGGACAGATGGTCTGCCGGATCTTTGGATATTCGGAAAAAAATGTAAAATTTCCCCAAAATCTGTATACGAAATGGTTTGATTATGATAAGATAAAAAACAGGCTTTATTTTAGAACCAGAGAGCCTGGCGATTATTTTGTGCTGGATGCCAAGGGACACAGGCAAAAGCTTAAAGACTATTGGATCAATGAGAAAGTGCCCAGGTCCATGCGGAGCAATATATGGCTTCTTGCGGACGGGTCTCATATCTTATGGGCGCTTGGATGGCGTATCAGCGAATATTATAAAGTTACGGAACAAACGAAAAAGATTTTGGAAGTACGATATATGGAGGATGAAAAATGAGTGAAACAGTTCGCGTGTTGTTATCTGAGGAGGAAGTAGATAAGCGGATTGCAGAGATTGCGGCAAAAGTCAGCGAGGATTACCAGGGGGAACAGGTACATCTGATCTGCGTGTTAAAAGGCGGGATATTTTTTACCTGTGAACTTGCAAAACGGCTGACCGTACCGGTTTCTATGGATTTTATGTCTGTTTCCAGCTACGGATCGGCTACAAAATCCAGCGGTATCGTAAAAATCGTGAAAGACCTGGATGATGAGATTGAAGGAAAGAATGTGCTGGTGGTGGAGGATATTATCGATTCTGGCAGGACGTTAAGTTATCTGCTGGAATATCTGAGAAACAGAAATCCCAAAAGTTTGAAGCTGTGCACATTATTAGATAAACCCGAACGGCGCGTGGTAGAGGTGCATGTGGATTATACCTGTTTTAATATACCGGATGAGTTCGTTGTGGGATATGGGCTGGATTATGCGCAGAAATACCGGAATCTGTCGTATATCGGCGTGGTCGAATTAGACTGAATGGACGAAAAGGAGGTTAGTTACAGTTGTTAAATAAACAAAGTAGTTATAGAGGATTCGGATTCTATGCGCTGCTGGTTGTCGTGGTGGTGATCGTCTGGCTGATGCTGGACGCCAGAGAAGACGCGTCCGGCGCATATACGATGGCTGCGTTTGAACAGGCGCTGGAAGACGGAGAGATCGCATTTGTAGAGATCGAGCAGAACCGGGAAATACCGACCGGTACGTTAAACATTCAGCTGACAGACGGGAACGATAAAAAACTGTATGTGTCCGACGTCAATGAGATACAGAATCTGCTGGAAAAGAAACAGTTTACGGATTATTATACGGCGGACGTACCCCAGGAGAGCTGGATTTTAAATTTGCTTCCGCTTTTGATCGTGCTGGCAGCGATGTTTATTTTATTTACGATTATGAGTAATCAGGCGGCGGCGGGCAGCGGCGGCGTTAAGATGATGAATTTCGGCAAGAGCCGCGCGAAGCTCTCGAGCGGTCAGAATAAAATGAATTTTGGAAATGTGGCGGGGCTTCGGGAGGAAAAAGAAGAGCTCGTAGAGCTTGTGGATTTCTTAAAATCGCCGAGGAAATATATCCGCCTGGGGGCAAGGATTCCCAAGGGTATCCTGTTGGTAGGACCTCCGGGAACCGGTAAGACGCTGCTTGCAAAGGCGGTCGCCGGAGAGGCGGGCGTACCGTTTTTTAGTATTTCCGGTTCTGACTTCGTAGAGATGTTTGTCGGCGTGGGCGCATCCCGCGTTCGGGATTTGTTTGAGGAAGCAAAGAAAAACGCGCCGTGTATTGTATTTATCGACGAGATCGACGCCGTGGCAAGGCGCAGGGGAACCGGAATGGGCGGCGGTCATGACGAGCGCGAGCAGACGTTAAATCAAATGCTGGTAGAAATGGACGGGTTCGGCGTCAATGAAGGGATTATCATTATGGCGGCGACCAACCGTGTCGATATCTTAGATCCTGCGATCATGCGGCCGGGCAGATTTGACCGCAAGATCCATGTCGGCAGGCCCGATATCGGCGGAAGAGAAGAAATTCTGCATGTACATGCCGAAAATAAGCCGCTTGGCGACGATGTGGACCTAAAGCAGATCGCGCAGACGACGGCGGGATTTACCGGCGCAGATCTGGAGAATCTGCTGAACGAAGCGGCGATCAATGCGGCAAAGGCAGACCGGGCATATATCATACAAAGCGATATCCGTCAGTCTTTTGTAAAAGTGGGAATCGGCGCAGAGAAGAAAAGCCGCATTATCAGCGAAGAAGAAAAGAAAATTACGGCGTTCCATGAAGCGGGGCATGCGATTTTATTTCATGTGCTGCCGGATGTGGGACCGGTGGATACCGTGTCGATCATTCCTACGGGAGCGGGAGCGGCAGGTTATACCATGCCTTTAAATGAAGACGACAGGATGTTCCATACAAAGGGAAGAATGATCCAGGAGATTATGGTAGATTTAGGAGGCCGCGTAGCGGAAGAGATGGTTTTCGACGACATTACAACGGGAGCGTCTCAGGATATCAAACAGGCGACGCAGCTTGCGAAAGCAATGGTGACCAAATACGGTATGTCAGAACACATAGGGCTGATCAATTATGATAATGAAGACGACGAAGTCTTTATCGGCAGGGACCTTGCCCATGCCAGAGGTTACGGAGAGAGCGTGGCGGCAAAGATTGACGAAGAAGTAAAACGGATCATCGACGAGTGTTATGAGAAAGCAAAGAAGATCATACGGGAGCATGAAGAAATTTTGAACCGATGCGCTGATCTTTTATTAGAAAAAGAGAAGGTGAACAGAGAAGAGTTTGAGGGATTGTTTCAGGAAGAATCGAAACAGACATTGTGCAATTTAGACAAAAATTAAAGCGGTTTTTTGTGAGGTTTGTGCACACTGATTCTGGATTTCGTGCTATTATAATACACGTAGAAACCCCCAATCATTAATTGTTTTTGCTACACCCATAGTAAAAATACCTTCTCCTAAAAAGACAGCAATTAGACAGCTGTCTTTTTTATTTGCAAAAAGGACAGAATCTATCTACATCTTAAGGAAAGGGCGGAAGTATTTATGAAATATCAATCCATAGAAAAATTAAATCGGGTACAGCAGTATATTATGCAGACACGGCCCATTTTACAGAAAGAAGCATTGTTTTCAGACGGTACCAAAGACTATCGGATTCCGGCAGAACCAAAGGAAAATGAATGGGTTACGATCCGGTTCCGCACGGCGAAAGACAATGTCGACATGGTTCTTTTGCATACAAACGGCCATGCATATCAGATGAGGCTCGGCGAGAGCGACGGGACGTTTGATTATTATTATGCGGAGATATCTCTTGGGACGGACGTATTTTCATATTACTTTGAAATTGTCTCCGGTATGTTTCGCTGCTGGTATGACCGCTGCGGTGTGACAAAAGAAATCCGGGAGGCGTATTTTTTCCGGATTGTTCCAGGGTTTTCTACGCCGGACTGGGCAAAAGGGGCGGTTATGTATCAGATTATGGTGGACCGGTTTTATAACGGGGATCCATCCAATGACGTGTTGGATCATGAATATTATTATATCCGGACGTTTAGTACGAAGGTACCGCAGGAACGGTGGGAGAAATGCCCGGAAAATTTCAGCGTCGGAGAATTTTACGGGGGAGATCTGGAAGGCGTCAGAAAAAAGCTGGATTATCTTTCCAATCTGGGAATCGAAGTCATTTATTTTAATCCGATCTTTGTTTCGCCGTCCAACCATAAATATGATATTCAAGACTATGACCATATTGACCCGCATTTTGCCAAAATCGTGGAAGATGAGGGCGAGCTGTTAATGGATTTTGAGCAGGATAACCGAAAAGCGACGCGGTATTGCTGCCGCGTCACAAACCAGAAAAACTTAAAGGCAAGCAATGCGTTTTTTGCGGAATTTGTACAGGAAGTCCATAACCGCGGCATGAAAATCATTTTGGACGGCGTATTCAATCACTGCGGTTCCTTCAACTGCTGGATGGACCGGGAAAAGATTTATACCCACAAAGAAGGATTTGACGAAGGGGCATATCTTTCCAAGGACAGTCCGTACAGGGAATATTTCAGGTTTAAAGATCAGGAAGATACGGCGTGGCCGGATAATAAAAGCTATGAAGGCTGGTGGGGACACGACACGCTGCCGAAATTAAATTTTGAAGATTCCCGGAGATTGTATGAGGATATTCTGCGGATCGGAAAAAAGTGGGTATCTGAGCCTTACTGCGTGGACGGATGGAGATTAGACGTAGCGGAGGATTTGGGACACAGCAAGGAGTTTAACCATCAGTTTTGGCGGGATTTCAGAGACGCGGTAAAGGAGGCAAATCCAAATGCGCTGATTCTGGCAGAGCATTACGGAGATCCGAAAGACTGGCTTGCCGGCGATCAATGGGATACGATTATGAACTATGCGGCGTTTATGGAGCCATTGTCCTGGTTTTTGACAGGGATGGAAAAACACAGCGACGAATACGTTCCCGATCGTATCGGAAAGATCGGCGATTTTGAAGGCGCGATGCGGCATTTTATGGCCAGTTTTTTAACGCCGTCTTTGATGTGTTCTATGAATCAGCTTTCCAATCACGATCACTCCAGATTCTTAACGCGGACAAATCATAAAGCAGGCAGGGTGGAATATCTTGGGGCGCATGCGGCCGGTGAGGACGTGGATTATCGGGTGATGCGGGAAGCCATCTTAATTCAGATGACATGGCCGGGCGCGCCGACGTTGTATTATGGCGATGAAGCGGGACTTTGCGGGTTTACGGATCCGGACAACCGCAGAACGTATCCGTGGGGGCATGAGAAACGGGATCTGATCGATCTGTATCGGGAGCTGATTTGGATTCACAGAGAGAACGAAGCGTTCCGGACGGGTTCGTTTCGGTTTTTAGACAGTGAGGATCAGCTTTTGTGTTACGCCCGGTTCCAGAGAAACCAGCAGTTTGTGATAGTAATCAATCATGACGACGCAGAACGGACCAAGCAGATTTCTGTCATCGGAGCCGGTATTCCGCAGGAGTGTACGCTGCGGCGAATGATCGTTACAACAGAAAACGGATACTCTCTGATGCCGCAGTATTATACCGTGAAACAGGGAAGCGTTACCATTACACTGCAGAAAAAATCGGCGGTTATTTTGGAAAGAATGTAAAAAATTGCTTGAATAAGAAGGAAATGTATGCTATAATAGTAAATCGTCAGGACAATTTCATATTATAAGATGAATGGGCAGATTCCCGAGTGGCCAAAGGGGACAGACTGTAAATCTGCTGCAAATTGCTTCGGTGGTTCGAATCCACCTCTGCCCATTGAAATGTTTTTTCAAAAGCCGCAGTGGCGGAACTGGCAGACGCCCGGGACTTAAAATCCCGTGGGTAGTGATACCCGTACCGGTTCGATTCCGGTCTGCGGCATTTTTATTTGTGTGATTCAGAGTTCAAATTTATGTTTGGGCTCTTTTTTAGACACAAAAAATTATGAAAAGAAAGGAAGCTTGACATGAAAAAATGGATGGCAATGCTGCTTGCAGGCTGTCTGGCCTTTCAGGTATGGACCGGGCCGGGCACGGCGGTGTATGGCGCTGAGGCTGAGGCAGGTACGCAAGCATCGAAACGTGCAGAGGAGAGCGTTTTGGATGTGGAAGTCCGCTCTTCGGTATTGATTCCCTATCAGGGAGATGTAACCGTGCAGCTTGACGGAGGAGATGGAGAAGCGGCGCATGAAGTTAAGAAACTGAAGTTTAACGCGTCGGAATATTCTTCTAAAATCGCAAGATTTACAGTGCCTGCGGGTACTTATACGGTGACGGTTCTTGCAGATCAGTTTGCTGATTATACGCAGGAGGTCACTGCAAAAGAAGGCTGGACGACAAAAATAGTAGTTTCTTCCGCTAAGGTGGAAACGGGAAACCAAACGGCTCCGGGCTGGATTCGTTCCGGAGATGTCAACCGGGATCGAACGGTCGATCAAAAGGATATCGATGCAATTATGGGCTGGATGCGTTCGAGTTCGCAAGAGGTTTCCGGTGATATCAACGGCGACAAGAAAACAGACCTGACGGATCTGCAGTACGCCGTACAGAGCATGGGTGAAAGCCGTGAATCGAAAACGGTGCGCCTTGGCATGGTTCGGTCGGCGCAAACGGCAGGACAGACTACCGTAGAAGGCAGCCTGGATAATTTCTTAAATAATGCCGGAGCGATCGGTTTGAAACCTCAGGATCCGAATACAGCAATTTCGGAAGAAAACTTTGCAGGGCTTGATTTTGTACTGGCAGAGGGGGATGCATCTGTTTTGCTGGAGGGACTCGTTGTGGCGGCTCCTGCAGCAGCGGATGCGGACGGCATTATGTTCAGCGAGATTACGAACGGAGAAGCATCCGTTGTCTACATAGATGAAAACGGTGCGGAGCAGACCGCAGACTATTCGCTGGCAGAGACTGCAGCATATGCCGTGCAGAGATCCTCGGCAGGCGTACATGTGGAGCCGGACGGTTCTTTGGTTTTGGATTTCGGCGGACAGATCGCGGTGAAGAGGGTTACGATCAAGATTACGGGAACCAGAAAAACAGAGCCGTTAGTCAATATTGCAAAAGTAGAATTTGTTAATCGTATGGAAGAGAGGATACCGGCTCCTACGTTAAATATTCCGACTTTAAATCTGCCGGTTTCCGAGGATAAAGGACTTATGGTATCCTGGAATGAGCAGACGAATGTTACGGGATATGAAATATTTGTTTCCGGGCCGGTGAAAAACCAGCAGGAACATGAGACGCAGATTGTACGCGTATCCAAAACGCAGCACAGGATTTCTTCCATCAATGACAAAAGCTTAAAGAATTTTGAAAAGTATACGCTGAAAGTTCGTTCCGTAAACGGCGATTGGAGCAGTCCATGGTCAGATCCGCAGGTCGGTGAACCGAAACCGGGCAGCCGTCCGGCGCCTCCGGATTTTGTAAAGGCAGAAGGTAATTACCGTTCCGTTACGGTAAGCTGGAAAGATATGGACGATTCCAACGGCTATATGGTGTATTATAAAAAGAAACAGGAGCCGGACAGCGCATATCGTCCGGTTGTGGAAGGTTTTCAGCAGACGACGCAAGGCACAGGGAAATTAAATGGCGTCGGTTATGTGATCGGCGGACTTTTGGACGATACCGAATATTCCGTTTATGTTGTGGGCTGGAATGAGCTTGGCTGGAGCAGTCCTTCCCTCAGCGCGGTGGCAGTGACAAAAAGTATCGTGCCGCCGGAGCTGCCGGAGTATATGCTGTTGAATACTTCAAACGGGGAAGGGCAAAAGAGCGCCCATATTACGGCGGCGACCCATGGAAATCACGGCGGAGCAAAGATGATCGGAAGTATACTGGATACGGATGCATCCAGTGCATGGGGGCTTGTGGATGATAATTACGGTTCCTACTGGATGAAATCGGACTGGGATGACGGCGTGGCATATCCTGCCAACGGCAAGGGATTCCAGATCACATTGGATCAGGAATATAAGATGAATTATATTACGTTTGCGGCTGCGGATCAGAAAGAGGGCGTGAAATATGCCAGAGTTGAATATTTTAATGAAGAGCATCCGACAGAGAAGCAGCTGGTCGGCTCACGTGTGATTGAAAAGACAGACGATCATAACAACCCCTATTATATTATTAAGTTTGACGAAGCGGTTACGGCAAATAAAGTTTCGATCTGCCTGGGCAGGGACAGTTCCAGACAGCCTATGATGGTAGGGGAAATTCATTTCCATCGGTACGATTCTCTGGAAGACGATATTATGGGATTGTATGTGGATGAAATGCATACGACGCTTCGAGAAGACGTGACGGCACAGACGATTGCCGCGCTGGAAGCACGCCTGGAGACGCCGGAGACGGTAAGCGGAGAAAAGCATCCGCTGTATCAGGAGCTGAAGCTGGAATTACAGACGGCGAAAGAAATTCTGGAGGCTTCCTTAGAACCTGCGTATGAAGTGGATTGGCGCATCACCGCAAGAAAAGACGGACATCTTGGGTTTGGAGGACTCAATGCATGGCAGCCGCTTGGGAAGGCGGTTTATGCGGGAGAACGTCTGTTGGTTTATGTCGGGCACAATACGAGACGAACCGGGGATGCTGCAGAGCTGCAGCTTGTGTTTACACAGCATCATGCGGAAGCTGCCAGCCTTGCAAGATCGGTCTCCCTGAAGATCGGAAGGAATGAGATTACGGTTCCGCAGATTGCATCGACGGATTGTGAACGCGGCGGACAGCTTTATGTTGCCTATACCGGAAATAACGATGCCGATCGCTATGCCGTCCGCATCAGCGGAGGAAGCAGTATCCCCGTATTGAATGTGTTCGGAAAAACACAGGACGAACGCATGGAGGCAATCGGAGATTATGTAGCGGAACTTGAGACATATGTGTCGGGGATCGAAGCGCAGCACAACGAGAAGCATGACGGAACAAAGAATGTAGATTATGAGTACAGTACGGCAAACTGCATTTTAAATGCAACGGATATCATGATGAAAGATATGATGTATTCCCTGCCGGCCGCACAGATTTGGGCGGGTATTCAGAATGCTCCGGACCGGGCGGTGAAGTTAGACAATGCACTGAAGGCGATGGAGAAGACGATGACGCTGTTTTATCAGCATAAAGGATTGAGTGATGACGCGGGAACGCAGAGAGGTAAGAACGCACTGCCGTCGCAGCATTTAAATATCCGGTATATGCGGATGTTTGCGGGAGCGTTTATGTATGCGGCCGGTAATCATATCGGTATCGAATACGGTTCTTCCGCTCTGAGCGGTCCGGACGACTGGTCGGGATTCGGATGGGGAATTGCCCATGAGATCGGTCATGACATCAATCAGGGCACGTATGCCGTTGCCGAAGTGACGAATAACTACTTTGCAATGCTGCTGACCGGAAAACAGAGATTTGATTACAGAAATGTATATACGAAAGTGACTTCCGGCACAGTCGGGCGCGCATCCAATGTATTTACGCAGCTTGCATTGTACTGGCAGCTGCATCTGGCATTTGACGACCAGTTGGATGACCGGCATATTTACGACAACTATAATGATCAGTTTGAAAATCTGTTCTTTGCAAGAATGGATACGTATTCCAGAAATCCCAAGGCGGCTCCGCAGGAGGGCTTGACGTTAAACGGCGGTTCGGATCAGAATCTGATGCGTCTTGCCTGTGCGGCGGCAAATAAAAATATCCTTCCGTTCTTTGAGCGGTGGGGTATGCGGGCGGATGAAGCGACGGCTGCTTATGCCGCAAAATACGGAGAGCCGGATCAGAAAGCGATTTACTATATCAATGACGATGCCAGAGATTATCGCGTGAATCATCCGGATGAAGCGGGAACCATAAAAGACCAGGATGCCGTGACATCGGCGTCTGTATCCGCAGAATCAAACCGTGCCGAAATTACGATCACAACGGATCGCGCAGAGGATTTGATTTTGGGATATGAAATCAGCCGCAGTATGATTTCCAACGGAGAGAAAAAGACAGAGGTTATCGGTTTTGTGCCGATCGAAACGGCTGCGTCAACCGTATTTGTGGATACGGTTTCTGCCGTCAACAACAGAGTGATGGAATATGAGGTTCGCGCCGTAGATCAGTATCTGAACTATTCCAACCTGAAATCGGCTGGTTCCGTGAAGATTCAGACAGACGGCGTATGGCCGAAAGAAGGCTGGACGGTGGAAACGACGATGACTTCAGAGGATGACATCTTCATAGACGCCGATGAGGAAGATCCGGACAGCGGATATCATGAGCAGGATCCGGACAGCGTAGAGCAAAAGAAAGTAAACAGCATTGAGCGGATTCTGGATAACGACAGGACAGCGGCAGGCACTTACCGGGGAACGGCTGAGGGCAGCGCGGTGATTACGGTAGATATGCATAAAGTGCAGGAAGCGACGGCATTAAAATACCAGGGAGACGCTTTGTCCGATGTGACGGTGGAAGTCAGTGAAGACGGGGAAACCTGGACTGCGGTAAAAGAACATGCTGCATGTCAAGGCGGTGCAGAGGAGACGATCTGGTTTGATTCCGTCAATGAAGAAGACAGAGATACATGGATCGGTACGTATTCGGCAAGATATGTCAGACTGACGCTTGCAGTTTCCGGTACGGTTTCCATACAGGAGATCGAAGTATGCGGTCCGTCGGGAGATAATCTGGAATTTATGACGGCAGAAGACGGCCAGCCGGCAATCGGCGTATTGACGGAAGATTACCGGTACGGTGAGGAAGCCGCAGATGTAATTCCGGCGGGATCCCTGCTCTTTACCGGAACTTATAAGGGAAATCCGGCGTACAACGTAGTTCTTTTATATGACACGGAAGGCAATGTGATCGGAGAAAAGGACGGCAGTGTACTGGCAAAACAGGTCATTCTTGCTACGGTACCGGAACATGGAAATCTGGGTGAAACTTCAGACGGAACATGGGTTTATTTTGTGGAACCGGGACAGTGGAGCCGTGAGCAGATTCAGAAACTTGGCGGCGTGCGCGGTGAATTGTACCGTGTGGACAATGCCTTAACGCTGGAAGGAGAGCGTATCGTCAGCGATACAAAAGTCCTTTCCATTCCGGAATCGCTGCCGGATATTACGCTTCAGGGAGGTCAACATGAAAAAATGGATTAAATATATGGCGCTCGTATGTTTCTTTGTGTTTGTTTTACCGGTCCATGCTGCTGCCGCGGGAGGCGGCAGCGGCGTCCTTACGGCAGACGGGAATGAAGTGTCGGTTGGATTAAAGCTTCCGGAGGGCAAAACGGAGACGATCACGTCTCTGCGCTTACAGCTTCGTGTAACGGCACAGGCAGGAACGATGGGAGAGCCGGGGTTTGCATTTGACAGTAAATTAAAGAGCACGGTAAAGGATGCGGAAGTGCATAAGGAAAAAGACGGCGTATACTTGGTGGACTTGATCCTTTCCGGAAAGAAAGACCAGGACATTTTTAACGGAAACGAGTATGCGGCGCTTGGAAGACTGTCGGTAAAACCGAACGGCGACGAGTATCAGATTCTTGTGGAAATTGCAGGAGACTTAAGCGAAAGCGGTGAACCGGTCGTAAAATATATGGATGCCGGCGGTAAGGAAGCAATGCCTGCGCTGCTTGCAGATACAGGTGCTGCCGTTGTCAAGAACACGCGGAAATCTGCGTTTGGGCAGGAACCAAAGCTTAGGACTTCGGTGAAAAAAGGCTCGAATGCGGTAATGTTTCAGTGGTCAAAAAACGAAGAGGCGAACGGGTATATTCTGTATGAGTATGACGCTGCTTCTAAAACATACCGTGAGTTCAAGACGATCGGAAGTCCTGCAGTGACGGCTTACTCCATGAAATTTAAATATGCCACCCTGCACATGTTCCGGCTTCGGGCATATCGAAAATCCGCAGACGGAAGCATAACTTACGGGACGTACAGCCCGGTGTCAAGAGTGACGCTGCCGCCTGCGAAAGTAAAAGGATTTACCGTGAAAAAAAGCTCGAAACTTACGTTTTCCTGGAAAAAAACAGACGGGGCAAAAGGTTATCAGATTTATTCCGGAAAGAAAAAGAACGGAAAATATAAGCTTTTAAAAACCGTCAAAAAAGGGAAAACAAAAAAATGGAGTACGAAAAAAATGAACAGCAAGAAAACGTACTATAAAGTCAGGGCTTATGTGACCGGAGAAAACGGGAAACGCATCTATGGTGATTTCAGCAAAATAAAAGCGAAATAACTGTGTATGAAGGAATATCATCTTACAGAAGGAAATATATTAAAAACGCTGTTGCGGTTTGCCGTTCCGTTTTTGGCGGCAGCTTTGCTCCAGTCACTATATGGAGCGGCAGACTTGTTTGTGGTCGGAACATACTGCAGCGCCGAGAGCGTGGCTGCAGTTTCCACCGGAACACAGGTGACGCAGATTATCACAAGTTTGATTACCGGATTGACGCTGGGCAGTACGATTTTGATCGGACAGTATACCGGGAGCCGGGAAACGGAGACGGTGAAGCGTATTATCGGAACGACGTTTGTCGTATTTGGGATCACGGCGGCTGTACTGACGGTTGTATTGCTGGCATTTGAACAGCCTTTGCTGGTGCTGCTGCAAACGCCGGAGGAATCGTTTGTGCTTACCATGCGTTATGTTGCGATCTGTCTTTGGGGTAATATTTTTGTCTGCGGTTATAATGCAGTGAGCGCCGTACTCCGCGGATATGGGGATTCGGTCCGCCCGATGGTCTTTATCGGAATTTCCTGTCTGATCAATATCGGTTTGGATATCTGGTTTGTAAGGGATCTGGGACTGGACTCATCGGGAACTGCTTTGGCAACGATTTTATCCCAGGCTGTCAGTATGGGAATTGCAGTCGGTTATTTAAAGAAAAAAAAGTTTATTTTTGATTTTAAATGGAGCAGTTTTCGGCTGGATTCCGATATTGTAAAAAAGCTTTTGCGTATCGGGATACCGATTTCGTTTCAGGAGCTGATGGTTCGGATCTCGTTTTTATATCTTATGACAGTGATGAACCGCTGCGGTGTTTACGCTGCGGCAGTCGTGGGGATCGGAAGTAAATACGATGTGTTTGCCATGCTCTCCGCTACGTCGATGGCAAATGCCCTGTCGGCTCTGACGGCTCACAATCTTGGCGCCGGAAAACCGGAGCGGGCAGAACAATCTCTTTGGTACGGCTTGGGCATTGCTCTTTTTCCTGCCGTTTTGTTCTGGCTGTGGGCGCAGCTTTCCCCGGCGTCTATGCTGCGTGTGTTTACGCAGGATGCGCAGGTAATCGCCGCCGGCATACCTTTTTTCCGCTCCTGCAGTTATGACTATATCATGGTGGCGATGGTATTTTGTTTCAACGGGTATCTGAACGGAAAACAAAAAACCGTCTGGACCATGGTAAGCAGCAGCATGGGGGCTTTATGCCTGCGGATGCCGCTGGTTTGGTTTTTCGGTAAAAATTTTTCCGGGGATCTTGGAATGCTTGGCAGAATCGCTCCTGCAGTTTCCGGAATTATGGCGTGTTATACGCTGGCCTATCTCTTGTATGAAAAAAGAAAACAAAGCGCTGTCCACTCACGTTAAGGGGAAGGACGGTGCTTTTTATTGCATTTTCAGGAAGTATCTTGTAAGATACAGGTAGATTGGTGCGGCAAGATGCTGTGTTTATACGGCGGTTCATAGGAGGAGTACGGGAGGTAATAAAGTGCAATTAACGAAAATAAAATGGGCAGCTATGGGGGGTTTCGCGTATCTGATATTGCTGGGAGGCATTTGGAAGGATGCTGTACCGGTTTTTGCAAGGGCTGAGAATATTTCTGATATGTTTGACGACAGCGCGGATAATACATGGATGTTTGCTGGCGGCACAGAGACGCAGGGACGGTATGAAGAAGTAAAGGGACGGAGGAATTTCGTCGGAGATATCGAAGAATCTATCCGGAAAGGCGGCAGCGGGGGCGCGCCGGAACATCAGCGCTATACGATTAATGTCGGTAAGGCGGGGCGCGATCTGGCAGGATTTTTAGAAGAGATGGACGACTATGTCGCACGCTTGGATCCCAAAGCAGTTTCTTATATGATTGAAGAAGAAGATTACGGTAAGGGCGTGTCAGGGGTGGCTGCTTTTCAGGAAAACCTGTCATTGTTGATTCAAAAGGGGCTTTCTATGAAAGAAGACGGAGGGTATGTAGTCATTCAGCTTCCCCATGCCGTTGCCGGAGATAAAAATGCGGATGCAGGACGCTATGCGGAGGCTGCCAGAGAAACGGTGGAAACATTTACCGATGATCGGGACCGTATCAGGATTGTGGATCATTACGCGAAGACGAATTCAAGCAGTTTTTTTAACGGCGGAAATCTTACGGAAACCGGACGTCTGAACGGAACCGGACATTTCTTGATTGCGGAGCAGTTTTGCCGTGATGTGGCGGGGGTATGGAACAATACGTCTCCGGTTACGAAAAACTGGGAAGAAACAGAAGGACCCAGGAACTATCTTCCGATACAGCCGATCGTTACGGCGTCTTCAGAGAGCCTTACGGTTTCGCTTCCGGAAGAGTTTGACAGCCGCCAGGGCGTTTGCTGGCATTTGGAAATAGCCGGAATGGAAATTGAGGGCACGGCAAAAGATGCTGTATTTGAGATTTCGGACCTTCCGCAGGGAAGAGACTACAAGCTTACCGTATATTCCAAAGACGGCGGTGTTTCGCTGACTTCGGTGTATGGAACGATATTGGACGGGGAAAAGGGCGGCGAACGCAAGTTAAATTCCATTCAGCAGAAGATCGCCGATAAGGTGAAAGACGAAGAACCACTGACGTGGCTGTTTTTGGGAGACTCGATTACGCATGGACTTGTACATACGAAAGGATACGATTCTACGGCGCAGTCGTTTGAAAAATATATAAAAGAGGACTTGCATAGAACAGACGATGTCGTGGTCAATACAGGAGTATCCGCTACGGATACGGCATGGGTACTGGAACATCTTTATCAGCGTGCAGAAAAGTATTGTCCGGATGTAGTATTTATTATGCTTGGAACAAATGACGTGTATTCGAATAAAAATGCGTATCACCAGGTCAACGGCGCAGGGCTTGTGATCACAAAAGAACTGTACTGCCAGAATATGAAAGCAATTGTAGAAAAGCTGCGCCGGGTCAACCCGGACGTTCGCATTGTTTTCCGTGCACCGTCTCCTGTCAACCGGGAGGAACGTAATGTTTATCTGGATCAGGGAGGGTATCTGGATGCGCTGGAAGAACTGGCAGAAGAGGACGGAGATATTCTGTATGTAGATCAGTACCGTGCATGGGACAAGGAGCTTCGTACATTTCCCTATATGTGGAATGTGAATTTTTATTTTGCGGACAGTACACTGCATCCCGGCGTAGAAGGACAAATGAGGATGACGCGTATGGTAATAGACGCGTGTGGGCTGAATACCGATACGAAAATGGCAAACCTTTCGTATCAGTTTCAATACGATTCGGAAGAAAGTGCAGCAAGACCGCCGATCATTTGCGGCGACCATAAAGTAAAGATAGAAAAAAAGGCTCTGCAGGAGGCGTACCGATCTGCGGGCGGAACCGGAACGATCGGACATCTGGAAATCTGTCTGACGGACAAGAACGGAAAGACCTACACGCAGCGAACATTGGCGGACGGAGCGGATTTTATTATGCGGGGAATTCCTTACGGCGTATATCGGGCAGACGTAACCGCGGTCAGAACAGATGCTGCGGTGTATACAACATTTGCTGCGCAGACGGTAGAACTGGATGAGACAATGAAAGAAAACGTGGAGATTCTTCTGGAGAGAACGGGATTTACGGGACTGGACGCCGGGGATACGGCAGGCGTGATTTCGGCTGGGGACATGGCGCCGGACGGGCGGTTTACGTATACGCTTTGCAGCGGAGAAGGAAGCGAAGATAACGGATATTTTCAAATCAAAGGACGAACGCTGAAAATAAAGAAAGACCTGGAAAAAAACCGGGAATATAAGATTCGTATCCGGGCAGAACAAGGATCTGTTCATAAGGAGAGGGCTATGGTTTTGCTTACGGCACAGCCGGTCGATCTCGTGCGTTCGGAAGCAGGGAACGCTTTTATACAGGATAAAACGGCGCTGGATATTGACACCGGAGCGTTTTCGTTTGACGGGAACAGATTTATAGATCTGGCGGATGCATCCGGCAGTTATTATGCAGACGGGGCATACCTTGAAGTTTTGAATCATCTGAAAGAGAATAGTACGGGAGGGACGATTGTATTTCGCTTTCGGACAAGTCAGCCGCAGGCGTTGATTTTTGGAGCAGGAAGCACGTCTGCAGACGACGGAAAAAATATGATTTTTGGTTTAGATGCATCGGGCAAATTGCGCGGGCATTTTCGGATTGCATCGGGCAATGGATTAAAAGGTTCTATGGGAGCTTCTCTGGCCGACGGAGCATGGCATACGGTTGCCATGAGCTTTGATCTGACGAAAGAGGATTTTCAGAATCAGGGGCTGGCCTGCATTGATGGCGAAGCCAGCTGTTTTCCTTCCGGCTGGTGGACAGAGGCGTACCGGACATGGTTTAGTGTCAATAACGCAGACATTACACAATTTGCCATTGGGGGAGGCGGGTATGCTCTGGAGAATGTATTTGGTGCATTTACCGGAGATATCGATTTTGTCACGATTACGGATCAGGTGTATGAGGAGGATATGCTTCAGGCGATTTCAAAAGAAGAGGCGCCGCCCAAAGCAGTGACGATGATTTCGGAAACGGGACCTTTTCTGGTAAACGGAGTGGAGATTTCCGTTTCCGGACAGAACGGTTTTCATATCGATCATTATGTTTGGAATCAGGACAGGAGCGAAGCGGAAATTTTTCTGACGGCACGGGACGGCTATGCATTTGATGAGGCGGTTTCCGCGGGACAGGCGGACGGAAGCGGCTATGAGGCTTTAGTATTTTGGGAAACGGCAGGAGAAGCGTACGTTAAGCTGAAAAAAGCTGCTGTGCCGGAAGAACCGGATCCAAAGCCAGAAGAGAAAAAAATGCAGCTGGCAGCTCCGGAAATCATTTCTCTGCACATGGCTGCCGAGAAGAAAAAGGCTGGCGTTCGTGTTGCGGTTTCAAAAGTGACGGGCGGAGATATTTATACCGTATACCGCATGTCCAAAGGGAAAACGGAACGCATCGGCACGACAGACGCAGGCGGCACCGTATACGATGAAAATCCCGTGAACAAGAAAGCAGCGTTGTATTATGCCGTAGCCGAATCCAAAAATTCCGCATATAAAACGAGCGGAAACGGGAAGACAAAGAGTATTGCGCTTCCTGCCGCCGTAAAAAAAGTGACCGCGAAGCAGAACAGCAAGAAAGCGCAGGTTCGTATCTCATGGAAAAAGGCGAACGGAGCGAAAGCTTATCTGATTTACCGTTCGGAGAAACAAGATACGGGGTTTGTAAGGATTACAAAAGCAAAAGGAGTAAAAAAACTTTCGTTTGACGATAAAAAGGTGAAAAAAGGGAAGACCTATTACTATAAAGTCGTTGTGAAAACGAAAAAAGGGTACAGTGCGCCGAAAACGTCAAAGAAAGTGAAGATAAGATAAGCCGGTTCTGGAGGATAGACGAGGAGAGCAAAGGGAGTTGTGTAATATTGAATTTGTTAGGAATGTTGTCGGGATATCTGTTCATATTGAATCTTGCGGGATTACTTGCGATGGGAGTGGATAAATACAGGGCGAAGCGCCATGCGTGGAGAATACCGGAAGCGAATTTGTTTCTGATCAGCCTGCTGGGCGGGAGCATCGGAACATGGGCGGGGATGTATCTGTTTCGGCATAAGACAAAGCATCGGCGGTTTGTGATTCTGATGACCTTGATTTGTATCGTTCATGTTTTTCTGGCAGTTTATGTATTTTATAGGTTATTTGGATGATTGTAGAAAAGAAAAGATAGAAACACCGAAATAATAAAAAGAAAGCGGGAGGATTTTTATATGTTGGAAGTAGGAACAAAGGCGCCGGATTTTGAATTGCCGGATCAAAACGGAAAAGTGCATTCCCTTAAGGATTACAGAGGAAAGAAGGTTATTTTGTATTTTTATCCCAGGGATAATACGCCCGGATGTACGAAACAGGCGTGCGGGTTTTCCGAGAGGTATCCGCAGATACAAGAGAAAGGAGCGGTCGTTCTTGGAGTGAGCAAAGACAGTGTCGCTTCTCACAAGAGATTTGAAGAAAAACACGGCCTGAATTTTACGCTGCTTTCCGATCCGGAGCGAACAGTGATCGAGGCCTACGATGTATGGAAGGAAAAGAAGAATTACGGAAAAGTTTCCATGGGAATAGTGAGAACCACCTACCTCATAGACGAAGAGGGAGTCATCCGAATGGCTAATGATAAGGTAAAAGCGGCAGACGACCCGGAACAAATGCTGGGTGCATTGGAATGAAGATGATTTTGTCTCCGGCAAAGAAGATGAACCGGGATTCCGATACGCTTGCGTTTGCCGGCCTGCCGGTATTTTTGGAGCAGACAAAAGAGATTCTTATCTGGCTGAAATCAAAGACGTACGAGGAATTACAGGCGTTATGGAAGTGCAATGATAAAATTGCAGAGCAGAATGCCAAAAGGCTGGAGTCTATGAATCTCCACAAAAATCTTACTCCCGCCGTTCTTTCCTATGAGGGGATCGCATATCAATATATGGCGCCGTCTGTATTTGAGGATGGCCACCTTTCTTATATAGAGGAACATTTGAGGATTCTATCTGCATTTTACGGCGTGCTTCGGCCAATGGACGGAGTGACGCCGTATCGGTTGGAAATGCAGGCGAAAGCAGGAATTTCCGGCTGCAGAGATCTATATGACTTTTGGGGAGAAAAACTATACCGGGAAGTACGAGATGAGTCCGGTGTTATCATCAATTTGGCGTCCAAAGAGTATGCAAAATGCATTGAGAAGTATTTGACGCCTGATGATACCTATATTACCTGTGTGTTTGGCGAGACGGTGCAGGATCGGTTTGTCACAAAAGGGACGTACGCAAAGATGGCAAGAGGCGAGATGGTTCGGTATATGGCGGAACATCAAATTGAGAATCCGAAGGATTTAAAATCCTTTGACAGACTCAACTATAAGTACCGGGAGGATCTCTCATCGGATCGGCAGTATGTGTTTGAGCGGGATACCGGTACAAAAGAAGTTATCGATCCGGTTTTGTAAATACGGATATGCGGATGCGATTGATCTGGCATAATCGAAATACCCTCTGCATACAATGTAAAAACAAGTATCGCAGGGGATATTTTTTTGAAAAGTTATATTGAGGAAAGAGCTATGGAGATAGCCAAATATATTATTGACAATAACGCCACAGTAAGGCAGACGGCAAAGCAGTTTGGGATCAGCAAGAGTACGGTACATAAAGACGTAACAGAACGACTTCCGGAGATCAACCCCGCTCTGGCAAAGAGTGCAAGAAAGGTGCTGGATGTCAACAAATCCGAACGGCATATCAGAGGAGGTCTTGCCACAAGGGAAAAATACCTGCATCATCATATGTAATGATTTTTAACCAAAGATAATACGGAAGCTGCGCACGGAAATTTCGTGACGCAGCCTTTTCTTGCGTGCATGAGAATGTGTGCTATAATCCCGAGTTTGACACTTGTGAAATCAAAAAGTGGCTACAAACCCAGTAGTTATGCTGGCTGTAGCCACTTTCTCTGTGGAACCGATTTGTGCTATTTTTTCCCTTCTTCTGTTTTGGTACTTTTTATTATGCTCCGCATGGCTGATTTTGAAATAAATTCATAATCCGTATGAAAGCCAAATGCCTTGTGTAAATCATCCGTCAGAACTGTTCTCTTGTAAGAAGGGATATAGCCGCTTTCCTTTGACAAAAGTGTTACCTGCATGGAACGAAGTGTACTTAGAATCTCATTACAGGTATAATTATTTCCGACCTTTTTCTCAAGCAGGCGATATACAAGCAGGCTGATGTAACAGGTGAGGAAATGTGCTTTGATGCGGTCTTCCCGCCTGACATAGACAGGACGTGCCCCAAAATCTGTTTTCATAATGCGGAAGTTTTCTTCTATTTCCCAACGCTGCCGGTTGATTTTTAAAATCCCGCCTATATCACCTTCGAGGTTTGTAATGACAGCATAAAAGCCGTCGTATTTTTCCTCATCCCTGATTTTGTCTGAATCAAGTTCACAGACTTTCTTTTCTGCAATCTCTCCATCATTTGTGGTTTTTATAAAACGGGCAGGATCGTTTTGATTTTTGCTTTTGCGTTTTCTTCCGGGCTGTTCGATCATCTTCATGGCGCGTGATATCTGCTGCTCACGGATCCGTTTCTGGTATGCCTTGTATTTGGGGGAGTAGGTAACTATAACTGTTTCATCCATGTTTCCATTTACAACAGGAATCTCCTTGTAATAAATGGTTTCGTAAACTTCCGGGGCAGATTCATCCAGTGTGGAGATGTCGATCCATTTATCAAAGCCGGGTTTTTTAAACTGTGTAGGTTTCAGGGCAATTTCCCGGTCTTCCTTCCGCATCTTTTTTAAAGACTGGGTGATAACGTAGGAACGGTTTGCAAGGCTGTTAAATCTGCGGTTTGCTCTGCTTCCAAGCCCCGCATCAGAGCAGAAGATAAATTCACTGCAGCCAAAATCTTTTATTACCTTTGATTCAAGAGGTTTTAAGGTTGTCTGTTCATTCTGGTTTCCGGGGAAGATGTCAAAAGCCAGAGGAATTCCATCAGCATCCATAAACAATCCCATTGTAACGATGGGATTAGGTCGGTGTTCCTTACTCTTTCCATAGCGCCTGAGTTCATCTTCCTGTTCAATCTCGAAGTAGTAGTTTGTGCAGTCGTAGTAGAGCACTTTTTTGTTTCTGGGATGAACAAAGTTTGAGTTTTTGTAGAGTTCCTCCTGAATAAGATCAGATTCCTCAGCCATAACCGAGAGTGCACGGTATACATTTGGCAGTTCATACTTTGGCGGTTCAAGCAGTGTTTTACAGTAAGAGAAACTGCTGAGCCTGCTGGAAGGGGAAAGGATCCTTGCATAGATCAGGTCAGTTAAGATGGCTCCCAGGTCATAAGTGTATTTGTGGCGTTTAGAGATTTTTCGACAGATGGCATCGATTTTTAATTCCGTGCACAGTTTTTGGAGGAACAAATATCCGATCTGAAAACAGCGTTCTTCATTCTTAGGTATGTAAGCTTTTCTAGAAAGAGAAACCGACACATCGCAGGTTTTGGCATTGTATTCGGCTGTGTCTTTTTCGGCTTCAGATTTTGCCCAGACCATCATGGCATCAAAGTCACCATCAAACTGTCGGAGTAGCTCATTGAGTTTTCCGAGTTTTCGGAAGATCCGGGAAGAAGTCTTACCGTTTTCTTTCCGGTAGGACTGGTTGATATAAACGTCTTTGTTATTCTCTACACCAGTAATGGAAACATACATAAAAATCACCTCATAAGTATTATAACACAACTAGCGCAAACTAGCACACATTATTTTTGCAAATTTGACAAAAAAATAAGCCCAAAGCAGGCTTAAATACAAGATTTGTGTGTTATGAGGTTTAAAAGGAAGTGTCAAACTCCCGTCTGAATGACATCGGATTGATTTTTTAATGAATAAGTTAGTCAGATAAATGAAAA
>OFFH01000007.1_pt1 | contig 158344 bp, 122 predicted proteins | sample 1521341 | NCBI WGS metagenome assembly OFFH01 (sample SAMEA3504108, study PRJEB24116) | mouse gut metagenome | biome: mouse gut; feature: mouse-associated habitat; material: faeces | place: Denmark | collected 2011 | reverse complement strand
AGCCAGCTCCCGACATCGCGCCGGGAGCTGGCTGCATTTTTGTATGATTAGCTGTTTTTTTGTTAATATTTTTCAACGGTTATCTTTGGTTTCGCGGTATTCCTGTATGCCGTCCACAACGTCAACATTGACTTTCTTGCCACCGGAGAAATTCCAAGCTACGGATATGCCTATGTATTGAACGGGGGTGGTGTATTTGTACGATACTTTGTTTGCACCGACCTGTCGGTCAAGTTTGCGACGGTTGCCAACGGCTGTAAAGTCCAGTGCAACTTGTAGATTATCACCGAGGAATGTTTTGTAAATTTGTCCGCTTACATTGTAAACCGCGTGGTATGTGCGGTCGAGAGTGCGGAAGGTAGGCTCAAAGTTGGCGTTCAACATACCGCCCCAGCCATTGGAGAAAGTAAAGTTGTTGTTGAAATAGAAGTATTCCTTAAAACGGGTCTTGTTATATAGAACGCCGTCGATAGTAGTATTTTCAGGTGTGATCTCAACTCGTCCTGACAGCTTGAAACGCCACCATTTCACAGGCGCTTCCACCCATTCCGCTCCGATACCCCAAACACCCTGCCCGGATATGTTTACGGGTTTGGTATAGAATACATCAGCGTTTGAAGCGTCTTGGAAAGTCTGCCAATATATGCGGTTGTGTGAGTGTGCGTACAAAGCCGTAAAGTTGAGTTTGTTGCGGAATAAGGATAAACCGGCCATTACCATATCAGCAGATTGCGCTTTTAGATTGGGATTGCCGACGGAATAGTTGTAGGCATCAGCCCAATTTATCACGGAGGATATGGCGGTATATGGAATATCGCTGAGGGTACGTTTATAGTTCAGCATAACAGCGTGGTTCATTCTCGCACCGAAAGGCATCATTACCTGTACGGTCGGATTTATAGACCATTGTGTGTTGTGGTTTGTGACGTGCTGTTCGCGGTCGGTATAGCCGATACGATTAAGCTGCCAGTTTAATCCGGCACTATAACGCAGTTTCCATACCATACCCTGTTCAGCGGCATATACGATAGGCGTAAAGCCTGTTGTCTTTGTCGGTATATCGCTTAATTCAAAACGGTTACTTTCCACAACAGCCGAGGGAGTAAATTCCGAAGTTATCCATTGGGCGGAAGCACCGAATTTCCAAGCGAGCTTTCTGCTACGGGGATAAAGGAAGTCGGCCTTTACTTTCCAAAGGTTTAGATTGCTTTCGTCTGCCTGACTGCCGATAAGCTCGTTATCTATAAGATAATCGGCGTTATCATCGCTCTGGCGGTTATAATAATCGGCAGTGAGTTCCATAGAAGCGCCACGATTATTCAGCGGCAAAGAGAATTTGATTGTGCCCTCTTGCGCAAGCATATTGGAGCGTTTATCGAAAGAAGATAAAGTTTCGTTTACGATTGAAGAAGAAGTAGGACGCGGACGGGTTGTAGCAATAAGATAGCTACCTCCGAGCTGTGCGCCGGACTTGAACTGCTGCGTAAGGCTTAACCGGTTGCGCAGATTAAAACCGTGCGACTTTGAGGTTTCTTCAATCACGGTGTTCAAGTCAGGACCAATTAACCATTGTTCCGAATTTTCCTCCAACTTATCGGCACCTATATATAGGTTGTCGTATATACTGAGGTTTTTATAGCGGTAGTTGAAAAGTCCGCTCACACCTTCATTGCCAAAACCGCATGAGCGGTACCAGTCGGCATTGAGGGTAACATTTCCGTAGTAGCCACCTTCGGGTGGGCGACGCAGTGTTATCATAATTGTGCCACCGCTTAAAGCTGCGTTCTGATCGCTTCCGGCAAGATATTTTACCTGCACTTTGTCAATCATTTCTCCGGGAATGTTGTTGAGTTCCGAAATGTCGGAGAGTTTCACTCCGTCCACATAAATCTCGCTTACGGCAAGACCGTTGATTTTGAAGTTGCCGTTTTCGCGCGAGATATTCGGCAGAAAACCGAGCACATCGGTAGTCGGCTTGCCTTTGGCAATATTCGTTCCGCGCAGACTGGTGGTGTAACCCTCGGCATTGTTCGTGGTACGAGAGGCAACGACTGTTACCTCATTGAGCTGACGCTCGGTTTGTGCAGCCAATGTCATGGTGACAAGTGCTGTAATGATTACTGATAATAACTTTTTCATATCGTTGAGAATTTTGAATTTTCACACTGCAAAGTTATGATGAAAATGCCGCCTCAACCTACTTAAACGGCAACAAAATTCTCTTAATCAGCCACTGCAACTATCTGATTATTAATGCATATTCTGCTTAAAAGTCTTAAATTATCTCAATACTATCTTAAGCCATTTCTGACATATCGAATTTCGATGTAAGATAGACCAATATGTCCTCTTTTGCACCCACTCCGAGTTTCTTTCTTATGGCTGTCTTACTAACATAAATTGAGTTTGAAGTCTGTTCCACAAGCACTCCTATTTCTTTTGTTGAGAAGCCGGCTTGAATGAGACAAAGTATATTTATCTCACGTTCCGAAAAAAGGTCAGGATATTCTGAAATCAAATTTTTATGGAAATTGTCATACAATTCATCTATGATTGGATAGAAATCGTCCCATTTTATGAGACTGTCCCCATTGGAATCGGGACTGCCGACACTGCTGATTTTCCTCAGTGCCTCTTGATTCTGTGATGTGGGAGATTCAGCAAAAGTCTTGATTATACCAAGGTGCTGTAGCAGGTGTTTTTTCAAAAGACCCTGCTTGTCGTCTGACGCAATATTCTGTGCAGATTTTACAAGTTGTTCAAGTGTCTCAATCTTTTCCTCAGCATCAATTAAACGTTGACGTCGTTTATGTGACGCATAAGTAACCAATGATATCGTTATGACGGCAAAAAGGATGATAATCGAAAGGATTAGCCAAAGACGTTGATGGCTTATTGTCAATTCATACTTTTGGCGACTTAAATCATATGCTGATTCAAGAGCGTCGTCTCTTTCCTGTTTCTTTATTTCAAGGTTGTTACTTACTTTCCTTAGATTGTGGGCCACATTGCTTAGTTGGCTGGATGACAAAGCTCCAGTCTTTTCAAAATTAAGAACGATTTTGAGGAAATCAAGATACGCTCCGGCAACCACGTCGTAGTCAGAATTATCAATGTCAAGGTTTGCTATGCGATCTACGTATCTTTCAGCTTCGTCAAGATTACCGGCATTGAGCTGTAAATTGACCATAGGTATATAAAGCTCTAATAAATGCTTATTCGGAACTTGACCAAACCTCTTGATCACATCTTCCATGATGTTGACAGCCTCATGAGCGGTTGCTCTGCTTTCTCCTAATGAGGCAGCGTAATTCATTCGTAGGAAAAGCCAATCAGTACTTCCTATTTCAGGTGCGGATGGTAGCGCAAACAATGAATCACAAAGCGCAATCGCTTCTTTTGACCTACCCATTGAGTTCAACGGAGTAATTTTCTTCATTTCAAACTCAAATCTTTCACTCTCGCTGTCTGTTATATCCAGATATCTGTCTATGAGATATAATGAACGGTCAAAATCCTTATCCTTAAATGAAAAATCAAGCAAAATCTTGTTGATATTTCTTCGTCCGACTATAGATGTTGTCGGAAGATTGTACACGGAATCCATCATGTCGTAAGCCGACGGAATTTTCTCAATCGACCGCAGATGATATGCCTGTGCGATAATAGCTTGAGATGCTGACAACGTGTCGCCGGAAGTATTATAGTAAGAAATGGCATCGTACAGAAGGGTGTCAGTAATAAGCGACCTCCCCATGTATATATTTGCAAGAGCGTGTGTCAATATATAATCTGACTTATCTCTGTTATTGTCAAGTTTTTCATATTCAATATCTTTCAGTAGTATATATGCGCTGTCAGGTCGCTCCTCCACGACATTTATTGCGACATTAAGCTTTTCATGGTCTGTCTGATTGCACGATGAAAAGAAAATCAGGGACATGAAGAAAACAAGGATATAATGGACGGATGCATAAGAAATCAGTCTTAAGCAAAGCCTTATCTTATGATCGGGTATGAAAAATTCGTCGGGCGTTTTCATATTCAAAATGCGGATAATGCAAGTTATTTCAGCTCTGTTTCTATGTCCTCGATGGTTGGCAGGGTGCTTTTGAATTCATCGGGGATGAATTTTGTCAGTTGAAATTCTGCGACACCGATTGGCTGAGAGGATGATTCAAGTGCATATTGGGCAAGCACATTGTCTTTGTCTTTGCATATAAGCAGCCCGATGGTGGGATTATCCTGTTCGGTCTTTACAAGATGATTGACAGCGGTCATATATGTGCCGAGCTGTCCGATGTCGCCGGAGTCGAATGTCCCGGTTTTTACCTCAATCACACAATAAGCGTGTAGGCGGATATTGTAAAACAGCAGGTCTATGAATTTTTCGGTATGACCAATTTTCAACCTATATTCCTGACCAACGTATGCAAAGCCCGAACCTAATTCCAGAAGAAAGCGAGAGATGTTATCCATCAAAGCCTTTTTCAGTTCGCGCTCCTTGTACGGCTCTGTCATTTCGGTAAAGTCGAAGATATATGGATCTCGTGTAATCTCTTGTGCGAGGTCGCTGTTTGGAGCCGGCAGCAGGCGTGAGAAACTTGACTGAGCTTTGCCCTGACGAAGATGAAGACCACTGTCAATGAATGTTTTCAAGACATTTCTTGACCAACCATCTTCTACGGTTTTCTTCAAATAGAATATTGCCGCATCAAGATTACCATCCTCAAAATATGTGTCGATAATGGTACGATGATGTCCCCATGGAACTAAGAAGATGAAATCGCCCACAAGTTGTGGGCACATCTCGCCTTCAGAATTGCCCACAACTTGTGGGCAATTTGTATTGGTCTGTCTGTAAAACAGATACATTTTCTTCATGTATTGAAGATTTTGCCGGGAGAAACCATCGGATTCGGGCAAAGCATCTTTCAAATCCTGACTGAGATTCTTATAAAATCCGGAGCCGTATTTGTTTTCAGCGTCACGAGCAACAATGTCACGCCCAACCGACCAATAGAAGCGTAGCAACTCTTGGTTAACGCGTGTGGCAGCCTTTATTTGGGCGCATCTGTATCGGTCTTTCAACTCCTGTATCCACCGGGAATAGTCGGCATCCGTTTTTACAAGTTTGCTCATGATTTGTCAGAGTGAAGCGGTTGGTCGTGTTTTGCTATTACAAAGTTACTCATTTTTAATTGATTTTCACCATCGAAAAGTGCATCCGGGTAAAGTTTGTTCCGAGAACCGGCAATAGTGTGGCAATGGTAAAATGAGTCTTGATAGCTTTGGTGGAGATGAGCTTTAGGTGTTTTCGGGATCGGGTTGAGGGGACTATGCCGAGGGTAAGGCACTTGTTCTAAAATATCCACTTGTTCTCAAAATATCATTGAGATGGTCACGGCGATAGCTCCAACCACTAAGCATAGGATGTATGTGCATAGGCTTTGTTTTTCATCGTCGCTGACATATCGCGACACAAGTTTCCTTATTCTCGGAAATACGATATAAGAAACTGCTGAATAGAACATGAATACCCATATTGGGGTGGAATCCGGATTCCTGGTCATGGATAGAGGGAGTGTGTTTGTTGACGGTTTATTTGAATGTTTCCAAGGCTTTTTTCAGAACGTTGTCCTCGCCAAATAATATGCTCTCTGATTCCTCTACAAAGATGTCGGGCTGAATACCGACACCGATAAATTCAGTTCCATCGGCGAGCCGTTCGTGGCGAGTGCAGATTCTGCCATAATATCCCCAGCCGAGGTCTATCATGATGGGATTACCGGTGCTTCCGCCGGTAGGTGTACCTATTATCAGGCCTCTGTTGGCATTTCGGAATAACGCCGCGAAATTTTCCGCTGCGGAAAAGGTGCAGCTGTTTACGAGCAGGACAATCGGCTTGTCGTATTTCGACACTTCATTTGATAGCTGATAATAAGGAACGATTGTGTCGGATGGTTCGGAGACCGTATGCCATTTCTTGCCCCATGAAGCATAGGCGGCATCGTAGCGTGGAGTGTCCCACGCGCCTTGCGGAATGGAGTCGGTGGCAAAAAGCATCATTACTATATCGCCGATCTGGCTGTTGCCGCCAGTGTTGTCGCGTAGATCTATGATCAGGCCGTTGTTGGACGCAATCTTTTTGTCGAACATATCGGCAAATTTCTCCATATTGAAATTGTTTGTCTGGAAAGACGGGATGCGGAGCAGGCCGATGTTCCCGGGGAGAGAATCGTATGAGATTTCCATATCGGGATTCACTATGCCCCAGGGTGATTGACGCTGATCAATGATTTCAAAAGGCTTTCCACCTTTATTCTGAAATGTGATAGTGATAGGCTCGCCACGCATTCCTTTGGTAAGGTTTATGCTGCTGAATGGATACAACTTTGACCATTGTGCGGTAGAGGACGGGATATAGGGCACCACGAATTCATTGCCGTACTCGATCACCGGCATACCATTGATGGCGATTATCTCTGTGCCTTTCTTTACGCCTTTTCCGGAGTATTCATCGGAATATACTCCGGTCACGAATACTTTGTCGCCGAATCGCTTTTGGGAGATCGGCGCGTAGGTGACATCTGCGCTGTAATTGATGCTCGTGTGTCCATCGTTGAGGCGATTGGCGAGAAGTTGCAGCTTCTGGCTGAATTCCTCATCAGTAGCCGTGTTGACCAACCCGGGCAACTCTGCCCGGCAGATGCTGTCGTAGTCTTGCGCGAACTGGCCATATCCGGCAAAATTATATTTGACTTCGGATGCGAAACGTGTGGCGATAGCAGCTTTCTCGTATGGCTGCAAATCATTTTTAGCAGAAGCGCATAGGCTTATGGCTGATGCCAATATAACTAATAACGTTGATTTCATATTATATCAGTTTTTTAGGGGGGGATATCTATATGGTCCAGATCGTGAAAATGATACCGAGGATGATGGATAGGATGTGGAGAACCCACAAAGCCCAGTTTCTTTTGTGGCGGATATCGTCAATGATACCCACTGCTCCGTTAACAAGCAGGAGGATGGCAACAGTCAGGCAGAGCCACCAGTCAAACTCGATCATTTGTAATCTATTTTCCATAATAAGTATTTTTCAAATTGCGCTACATGCTTTCTGATAGGAACTACTATGGTACAAATTTAGTTGATGTCTGTCATGAAACAAACTACAGTTACCTTACATTTCAAATCTTAACACATTGATTGCCAGGGGATGCAAAATATAATATCTTACATCGTCAAACTAAGCCACGAAACTATGAAAAATAAGACAGGTAGAGTTCTTTGCGTGGGCTGTCGCTCTTGGATATGGCACTTTTGAGCCGGGATTTATAGACGTAGATATTACGTAGGTCTGTGCCTTGAAAAATGCTTATGGATTGTAACGAGAGACCGCAAAACAAGAAGAGGGCGAGTTTTCTTTGGGAGGCTGAAAGTTTAGGAAAATCTTCATCAAAATGCGCCATTAGATTATCGTTGGTTGTATTGACAATCTCCGCCATTTTGGTGAGTGATGATGCTGACACGAAATCTTCTATTGCCAATTTGGCTTCGGCAAATATGCGTTTTTGCTCTTGTCCTGTCTCCCTGCATTCAAAATATGCTGAGGCAAGATGGTCAATAGTATTAAACGGCGACTTGAATAATGCAGAAACTTTCCCGGCAACGGCATTATGCTGACGTTCTTTCTCAAAAAGATTGCTTTCGAGATTTTGCAGACGCAACAAATTGTTTTCATTCTCCACTCTCAATAGCCGGCTTCGCTTTCTGTAAAAGAGAACGCCACTAATCATCAACAGCAATAAAATTGTGAAAATCGATGTTATGACGTTTGTGCGCTGCTTGCCGGACTGTATCTCTCTCCATGCCGATTGCGCAGTAGAATCGTATTTTTTATTCAGCGCAAGGCTTGTTTCCGCGATCTTACGTTCACCATAATCTATATTCGCAGCCTTACTGCGCAGACTGTCGATAGCCAGCAATTCCGCATTTCTGCCAAGCCGTTCAACGATTGCGTATTGCACATTACGGCATAAATACTCATCGCTATTGTTGTGGGGGAGCGAAATAGCTTTGTTTATGAATATCTCGGCGCTGTCGGGCCGGTTGTTGTGGAGATAGGCATTCGCCCAGTGTGCGAGGGTGTTGGAAGAAGTATTGCCATCAGGATAGATGCTATGCCAGATTTCAATAGCCTCATCGTTTCTGCCGTTTTCGTCAAACGCCCGGGCCAGTTGGTCAAGGAAGTAGGTCTTATAGCTGTCTGTGGAATAGGAAAATACATCGGCTTTCATGGAGAGCAGCGAATCGAGCATCGTGGCATAGTCTCTCTTTACGGCCAATGACCCGATTATCGCCATCCGCGCATCAATGCTTTGTTTCCGATATGACAATTCGTTGAACAGCTCCAGTGATTTATTTGCGTAGTATTCACTGACAGTGCCATTGAAACCGTTGGCATAAGCATTTGACAGATAGAAGTAAATGAACGCAAGATCGGATTTATCTCCAAGTTGCGACGCAAGAAATTCAGCGTCTTTCAATAATTCCAGCCGTGCGATCGGGTTACTTTCGGCTTTGGCGATTTCTGACCTGATTATTAGTGATTTGACCTCATCTGAGGTGCATTTCCCGTTGAACGATGTTATTGCCCGGTTCAAATCGGTCGGTGGCAGGTCGGCAGGTATAAGCCAGACTGTAGAGACAAAGGCTTGCATCAGAGCCTTTCGCGCCTTTTGATCTTCAGACATGGATAGAGTGTCCATATCGGCCAAAGAGCCAATGGCTGCCTCCGGCTCTGTGATCATCGTCTCCTCAATGCGGTCCAAAGCCGTGTCGGTCTTGGAGCAGGAGCATAAAATGATCAGGAATATCAGCCCGATGTAGAGTCCTGTTCGGTGTGTCCACACCTGTATCCACCGGGAGCGGTCGGTATCTGTTTCTGTAAGTTTGCTCATAATCCGTCATGGCGAAGCCGGTTGGTTGTGCTTTGCTACGGCAAAGATATTCATTTTTATTTAAGTGGCCGTTTAAAATTGCAGAACGGCCACTTAAATAAAAAATCCGGGCATGTCGGTAGAGGGATTACCGCTATTGTCTGTGTCAGAGGCGGTCTATTTCGTCGGATGCAGTGCCTTTTCCTTTGTATTTTGATTTGGCGACGTTGAAGCGGTAGCCGATGGAGAGCTCTACGGATCTTTTGCAGATGCTTTTCTCCATGTGCATGCGGTGGGAGGCACTGTAGATGGTGTATGCTGAGGTTCTTGCAGTGTTGAAGATGTCGTTGAGTGACAGTTTGAGATCCCAATGGCTGTTGAATGTTCTGGATGCGGCGATGTCGACTTGCCATGACTGATTCATGGTGACGTTCTCGCTATCGCCTTTGCTTCTCCAGCTGAGATTTGCCGCGATCATATAGTTGCCCGGGAGTTTGATGATGTTGTTGAATCGGATGATTCCCATGGGGTTGTTCATCCTCTTTGTCGCTCCGCGATACTCGATGTCGTAGAATTGTGATGTTATCCCTCCCATGAATACAGGGTAATAGTATTTGCCAATGAAGCCCGGGGCGATCGAAACCATCAGTTCGAGATTATTGATTCCTTTGGGTGAGTTGATTTTACGGAGTAACGTTACGTCGGGATTGCTTTCATACTGTTCGGCGATGCTGATCACGCGGTCCTTCAGATGCTTGTAGCCGGCCATCACCATGAGCCATTTGTATTTGAAGTTGAGCGACAGGATGTCGGTATAGGAGCTTTTGAGCGACGGATTTCCGGTCTCATAAAGATATTCGTTGACATATAACACGGAGCTGCTTAACTGGGCATACAGTGGCCTGGCATATTTACGTGAGTATCCGATCTGGAGCATTGACTTGCTGAAGGGGATGACGAGTGTGGCCGATGGCAGAAGTTCGTTGTAGCTTCTGCTCTGGTCGGCCAGGCGGATCCCGTTTCCGTAGTATCTGTTGCCGATATGTTCGTAGCGAAGGCCGAACTGAAGCATTATTCTGCCGAATTGTTGGGATGTTTCGGCATAAACTCCAAGATTGTCCTCGTGAATTTCGGTGCTGTTGTTGTCGATCAGCCCCTGTGGGTTTGAGAAGTTGTCGTCTCGGTGTGTGTTGCTGTAAGATGCCCCGATATTCAGGGCTCCCTTACATACGGGACGTGACAGATTGAGTTCGCCGGCCAGTATTCGTCCTGTGTTTTCGTCGTGGAATGCATACCGGTTCCGGGTGCCGCCTGACAATTCCGTCACATCCTGGGAATCCTCCGCATTGCGCCAGAGATAGTCGAATGACAAATCAGCGGACCAGCTGCCCCATTTTCCTGAGTAATATCCATCGACGAGATGCTGATAATAGTTGTCTTTCCGGGTTGTGGCGAGGACGCTGCTGCGGCTGTCCGATTCATCAGCGTAGAAGGTGGATCCGGACTGATTGCTGCCACGGGTTGGTTTTCCCATTCCCTGATAGAATGCGCCGAAAGAGTGACCGGATGATGTGGAGTAGTTGAAGCCTATCTGTCCGTCGTAGATCTGTTGACGGCTTCTGGATTTCATTTCCAGTACGGATGAGGTGTGGTTCCGGCCCCATGTGTCCTGAATGTTGGCGGTTGTGCCTGTGGTCTTTGAATAATCGTAGTGGAGAGTGCCGAAAATATCCAATCCGCCAACTCGGTAGTTCATGTTGACCTGTTCATTGGCGTAGAAATCATCTCGGTATCCTCCGACAGTCCTGGTGTCGAGCGAGAATCCGTCGCCGGGATTTTTGACTGTCGTGATCCGGATCACGGCGTTTGTTCCGGAATCATAGCGTGCGCCGGGATTGGTTATGACCTTGACGTTTTTTATCTGATAGGATTTCAGCTGGTCAAGTTCAAGGGGATTCCGCATCGGCCGGCCGTTGATATAGAAAACGGGAGTGCCTTTGCCGAACACTTCTATCGAACCATTGTTGTTGATGACTCCAGGAATATATCCGAGCGCATCTTTCGCTGTGCCGATATTCTGGAGCTCGGTTCCTTGTATGGTTGTGAGCATTCCGTCGCCATCGATCCGTGTCACCTCTCTTGTCGCCGTTACAACGATTTCGTTGAGTTCCTTTGTACGGATTGAGTCGTTTGGTTCCTGTGAGTGAGCCGAAATGGCTATTGCAGCGGCCATTAATGACAATAATGTTGTTGGTTTCATATTCAATATAGGGATGTTAAGGGTGTCGGCAGGATGTACATCCTGTCGTGAAATGAGTAATGTCGAAGATTTGTGTTAGAGTCCGCCGATCACAATCCAGCCGTTGCCGGGAGTCCGGTAGAGTGCAAGATTGTATCGCTTGATCTGACCGTTGCTGAGTTTAAGAATGTAGGGGATGAATGTCTCATTCTCGTCATTGCCTGATCTGAAGGCTTTGCCGATGTCGATGAGCTCAGCTCCGGCGTAGACTGCCTTGTAAGGTTGTAGCAATGATGGGTCGATGGCTTTTCCAAGAATATCGGTGTTCCAGTTGCTGAAAGCATTGAGAATCAGTGAAGCTGCTTCTGTGGCGTTTATTCCGGATAGACCTCTGGATTCCGCCGGGATATCCACATTGATAAATTCTATATCCGAAGGCAGTCGGGTAATGTCGGTGTCGGTTGATCCGTACGTTATGTTCCTTAGCCGTATCATTTCCACTTCGCATCCGTCGACCACTACGCTTACGGTTGCAGAGATCAGTTTATTTGTCTTTGCATCAATCATGTATCTCCTGTAGCATTCTGACTCCGCAATCGAGGTGTTGAGCATGTAGGGGTTGGAAAAATCGCCTTTGGGCAGACTATGGATTGTCAGGTATATATTATCGTTGTCCTTTTTGATGTCGTAGTCCGCAGTGGGATCGTTGATGCATTGGTATAGTTCGGTTTCAATCGTGGCCGTAGGGTTGAGGAAGACAGACAGGTAGCCCAGTACGTTCCAATCCGGGTTACGTGAGAACCATCCTGATTTGATGGCATCGATCCACATGTAGGTCGCGTGGCCGTTGTGCATGGCCTGACGGCTGCTTTTGTCGACTCTCCAGCAGATTGCGGAGTCGATGCGTGCAACGCTTATCTTGTGGTTTACGAAATCGCATCCGGGGTTTATGTAGCTGAAATTATCATTAGGCAATGTGCGCACTTCCACTTCCATATCGAAGAAATCTACTCCGGTCAGGGTGTTCAACGTTGCGTTCAATATTTCTTTCGGAGAAATGGCGGATGCTCCTGAGGGGATCAGTACAAGGAGCAATACGGCTGCCGCGATGCCGGCGCTGATGCCTCCCAATATCCAGTTGCGGCGAAGGGTGGTGGCGCGTCTTTTTCTATCCACAGAGGTTTTCACGCGGTTCCTGAGTTGCGCCGATGCCTTTATGTCACGGCGAGGCTTAAGTAGATCCTGAATGTCCTTATAATCTTCCATGACTGTTACTTTTAGAGAAATATTGTTTTCTGATTTTTTCTATTCCTGATTTGAATCTGGATTTGGCGGTTGAAGCCGGGATCGAGAGAATGTGGCTGATTTCAACAAAGGATAGCCCGTCTATTATATTCATCCTGACAATTTCTGCCTCCTTGTCCGGTATTTTGCTGAGAATATTGTTGAGCCTCTCGGCTTCTTCTGAATCCAGTGTATCTTCTTCTGTAGGATCCGTGAGTTCCATGTTCTCAAGGGGAACAGATCTCTTGCTTCTGCATCTCAGGGCATCCTGGCAGAGATTGTAGACGATCCGGAACAGATAGAGCCGGAGTCCGGCCGGACGTATCTCTTTCGAATCCAGTTCAAGGAATCTGAGTATGGCGTCGTGGACTATGTCCTCCGCCTCGGCTCTGTCGTCGAGCCGGAAGAATGCGAAACGGACAAGGTAGTCGAGATTGTCCTCGATAACCTTGTCCATTATTTTATGTCGCAGCTTGTTCAGCATTTTAAGTCCCTTTTGATGTCTTTCTGTAGATAAGATGAAAGGTAACTAAAATCGACGAAACAAGATTGTTAAAAAACGTAAACAGTGCGATCCGCTGTGGCTGCCTGTCAGAACTGGAATGTCTCAAGATGCATCTGGGCAAGGCTGCGCATGGCGGTTACCTCGGTCTGGAATACCTCGGATGCACTGTGGGCATCAAGGGCTGTCTGGTCGCGCCATGTCTCGCAGATCATCAGCACTTCCGGACGAGTGGCACTCTCGAAAATATCGTAGGCCACGCATCCATCCTGTAGCAGCGACGCTTCCGTCAGGCGTTTTGCCGCGGCGAGCACTTCCGCACTGTTATCGGCGGAAACTTTGATAAAGCAGTTGAGTCTCAACATAGTGGTTGTTGTTTTTTAGGTTGTCATTGTCAATATGATGCAAATTTACAATCGTGCGTCAAGGGTGTAACTTTAACTATATTTTAACATTCGAAGCGCAGTCTATACCTGATGTCGGCTTATTTGAGGTGGGCGATTACTCTGTAAAGTGGGGTACGGACACCGTTGGCAAGCGTTGGCTTTTCCCTTTTGGTCTGCACTTTGTAGAGTGTTTCAAGGTCGGTTATCTTGCCTTTCTTGCCATGTCCGAATTTCTCAAACACCACATTCATCGTGGCTCTCATTTCTGCGGAGGAATACAGTCTATCTCCGACCGGAAAACGAGCCTGCATCTCCGCTATCAGGCGTTCTTGATTGCGACGGAGTTTGATTTCCTCTCTGATGCTTTTCTCTTTGTAGCCAAGAGCCTTAATCCTCATCTCGCCCAATTCCTCAAAATACAATGATAATTCAGGATATTTTTGCGCCAACGTTTGTGCCGCGAGGTCAAACTTCGCACGATTAGACTTGTAGTCGCAGTAGCGTTTCATGCGTTCTGCAAACGGCTCATCCTGCATCACGTGTGCCAACTGTTCCTCATACTCCAGATACCGTTGATTGCCTGATATGTCAAAATTGTTTTCCTGCAACTGATTACGCACCACGATACCGTTTTCATAGTTATACTTCTGCAAATCAAACGCATATCTTTCTCCAAGATACGCTATTTGATTGAAGATGAATCTGTCTGTAGCTTCATCGTACATAGTGAACGATTCATCGAATTTCAGCATCTTCTGCAACCGCGTAGTGTCTCTGATTCGTTTTTGACGCAACGTGCCACTTGAAGCGTTGTTGCTCTCTATCTCTGCTTCTGTCAACTGCTTTTTCTCTGCCAATTCACGTTCAAATTCCTCTTTCGATTTCTCGCAAGCCCCTACATTATAAATAAACAGCAGATACCTGCGAAACGGATTCTCTGCCAATCTCTGCCGTCCGGCTATCTGCACAAGGTCAGTGGCTATGTCTATTGTAGTGTTGACCATCTTGTTGTCGCTTATAACAAATGTGGTGGCGTTGGTGGAATAGAAGTCGCATCCTGCAAATGCCGTGGACGTGCAGAACGTGAACATTTTGTGTGGCTCTCCCTTTAATGGAATACGTCCTCGTTCAAAACCGCCGTCCAACTTCGCTATCTTCGTGTCGTTGTCGCTGGAATTTCCAACGATTATATTCACTTCATCAGGGTTTAGTTTGGTGTAGTCTATCAGCTTCACTATATTGTCCACGCTGTTAAGGAATATTACGCACTCCTTTGACAACAGCACTTTTCCATTATCCTTAATCCGTGGGAAAGCACCTCTCTTAAAGGAGTTGATTATCTCTATGGCTGAATCTATCGGTCGTTTTGACCGTAACCTTATCACCTTGACTTTCTCCACGTCTTGCCAATGCATTTCATAATACGGAATATCCTTGAACTCGTCTATCTGTTCAAGATACGTGTCAATGATAGGCGTCGCCGAGAGGTAGGTAACATAGTCAAATGATTGCAACTGCGCCAACAGCCGCATCTCCACCTCTGACTTAAACGTGCCGTCTGACAGCAGATATTGAAACTCGTCTGCCACAACTCGCCACTCGGACGGCTCTGCGATGCACCTTGCGACTTTCGGAAGTGAATCATACGACACCAATATTTTGGGGCAGTCGGCAGTGGCGATATATTCTCTTATGGCATCTTCACGGAAGCGGTCAATAACAAGGAGCGTGTCAGGATATTGTTCGTGCTTGTTTATCAGCAGATTGTTTCTCGGACTGCATATTATTGTCTTGTGTCTATCTTCAAGAGCAAGTGTTGTCGCTCCACAATTCGGAATCCCCTTATTAAGAATGCCGTTGGGAAGCTCAAAATCTTCAATTTGGCTCAGATACTCAATGCCTTTCGGCACTTCGATTGGTGTTTTGTTCATGTCTTTACATCGTTTGAATTTTTTAGAAGTCACATCTTGTTTGTCTGTGTCCACGTTTTAACGTGAAAAATCTGATTATTTAAGGAACTCAGGAAGAAATTTTGGACATTCTCGACCAAAATAAAACCGAAACGGCGAAATTCCGGCTTTATTCCGATGTCAAACATGAGTTGGATATATGATAAGCAATGCGGATTCAAAGAGGTGTAGGAGATTTGATTCCGAATCACTGATATGCAAATTTAGTCAACTTTCCGCTGGCTTCCAAATAAATATCGCACATCCATAGGAAACGCTACTTCGCATAGCGTTGAAGTCTGATTTTTCTATTCCGGGACATACATAAGAAACGGCACTACTCCACAAATGACAAAAACGCCATTTGCAACTCCAATAAATAATCCAATTCTAATCGAGATATATAGCGGTCTGCAATACGACCGTGAATACGGCAAAAATCCAAATATAAAATACGTCAGGTCAAAACGCGCCAATTTATGACTGCCTATAAATGCTGAAATAGCGACAGCAAAAGGTGTACACTGCAAAATCTCCCACAGCCGATAGAAATACACCTCCTGAAAAATTCGGACAGTCGCTTAAATGCGTGTTGACCTCTATTTAACCTCCCCCTCTCCATGCCGGAAAGAAAAAAGAAAGGCAGACCTGAAAACGTGGTGGAAAAGAAATTAACCTATCCAATTATATATCCGGCGATAATGCTCTGATAGTAATAGTTGCTATCCTCGTAATCAATAACACTTACCACAATGACTACAAACGCAATCGCATTAGCTACCGCCACCACAACCGCATCTGAACTCAACAACATCTCGGAGGATGTTCAGTTTGAGGACATCAACCCAACCGTCCCCTCTGTAACGTTCCTTGAAGCCAATACATCGGCTGTCAGCATTGAGGAACTGACCGTGAACTGTGTTGTTCCCACATGGGCGAATCAGGAGTTGACAATCTCTCATCAGGACTTCATTAACACTGTGCATGATGCCGCCTGCAACGTGTTCAGCGGTGAACTCATCAACCGTCCTGAAATTCGTGTGTCGCACATCGTCCGTGGGCGCATACCCTCCGCACTTGGCAAACGTGCATCAGAACTGCTTGAATCCGAAAAGACGCAGTTCTATCAGCGTCTTGCTTTCGCTTTCACCATTCCCTCTATCCACGAAACGATAGACGGTCAACGCTTGGAACTCTGCATTGGCGGTGTTCGCAACTACAACGACCTGAATCTCTATCGTGCCAATCGTGGCGCAGAGAAATTCTCTGTCTTTATCGGTTGGCGAATGAACGTCTGCTCCAATCAGGTACTGACAGGTCAGGGCGCAAAGATTCAGCTTGAGGTGATGTCGCTTCATGACCTCTACAAGCAAGTGCTTGACTTGTTCTATACGTTCCGTCCGACACAAGACATCCACCTATTGCAGACGCTATCGCAAACTCGCCTGACAGAAACGCAGTTTGCACAGATTGTCGGACGCATGAGGCTCTATCAGGCTCTGCCCAACCGCTATCAGCGCAACGTGCCTAAACTCCTGATAACCGACAGTCAGATAAACAATGTCTGCCGTGACTTCTACGCAGATCCGAACTTCGGTGTCAAGGACAACACAATCTCCATGTTCGACTTCCACAACCTCCTGACGGAAGCAAATAAGAGCAGTTACATTGACTCTTATCTGCAAAGAGCCGTCAACGCTACCGAAGTGTCGGTCGGCATCTGCAACGCTCTGCATGGAGATGATAAATACGCTTGGTTCTTGGGCTAAGTGCTTATTGATTCCCTGAATAATCGGACATTCCCCAATCAGAGTGGAGTGTCCGATTTTCTTTCCCAAGACCCTTAATAATCAATTATAAACAGTCAAAATTTCGGACATGAAAACAGATTGCATCGTTTCAGAAATCCAACTCAAATACAAACCGCAACCCCTCACAGAAACCCTCTGTTCCTCAAAAGAGATTCATCAACTTCTTATAAAGCGAATCTTCGATGAAGAAACCATAGGCTATAAGGAAACTTTCAAGGTTCTGTTGCTGAATCAGGCAAACAAACTCATTGGCTACACCACCATTTCAGAGGGCGGTCTGACTTATACAATCGTAGATGTCAGGGTGGTAATGCAGACAGCATTAGTCAGCAACGCCACTGCAATAATCCTCGCCCACAATCATCCGTCAGGCAACACACGCCCAAGCGGACAAGACGACAGCCTGACACGCAAAATCAAATCAGCATGTGAACTTATGGATATTCGCTTGCTTGACCATGTCATCGTTACGCCCTACGACAGCTACTATTCCTATAATGACGAGGGCAGACTATAAAAACGTGTTGTAGAGCATACACAGCACAATTTGTCAGACCATTATCATAGAAAATCCAACGCTTTTTAGTAATTTTGCACTTGATTTCCGAAAGGAGGTCAGACATATTATACAAGAGCGTTTTTGAAACTCATCGTTAACTATCGAATTCTCGCAAAATTCTAAGGGACAACGAGGGTGGCAACAACGCTCACGCTTCGGCTATATACTATCCGCAAAGTCGGATTCTATATATCCTCCAAGCGTGGGCGACTGTTGCTTATCCGTCCCATAGGCAATGCGAGAAGCCTGATAGTTGGATAAGCAAGAAACAGTCCTCACGCTTTTGTCGTTTTAACACAGCCGTTTCAATGGAGGATGAGAAACACGTATGCTATAATGAGCCGATTATTAGCGAGTTTATTCATGCTTTTATTTCCGTTTATTTATATGGAGGGTAGCGTCTTGGTCTATGATTCTCCTGCCGAAAAGACTTACGCTGACACTTCATGCTTTAGAATCGTAAAAGACGAACATGGAGGCAATCTATACGAAGTTGCCTATATAACCAACTATACCGCGGTGCAATCCAACGGTGCTAAGAAGATAGTCTATATTCAGCAATACAATAGTTCGTGGACGCAATCGAGGATTCGCCATATACAGTACTACGATGAATCTGGCAAACTGATAACATATAGCGATGCTTATAGCAACTGGAATTGGATTAAAGACGGTACAGTCGGTGCCACTATGCGGGATAAAGTAAAAGTCTATTTCTAAAACATCAATACATTCAAAGAAATGAAAATCAAACCGATTGCATTCTTGCTCATGGCAATAATGCTTCCCTTCGCATCATGTAGCGATGACAATGATGCACCTGAATACAAGTACGTTTATTGGGATTCTCTACGTGGAATCAAAGTGACAACCACAGCAACCACAGCTATTGTAGAAACCATTTCTCAGGCTGACGGCATAGTTTGGTCAGTCAACCAAGCAACAATGGACGATGTGGAAAACTTGGGGCTGATGCGTCTTTGGACGAACCCACCAATTGATGGCTCATATGTCTATGATGACGTACAATACCAACAAGGATTTTATATCGAGAATCTCCAGCCAGCTACAACCTACTATTATCGCATTGTTCGTCAGGCAACTTCCTCCGTAGGAAATGATGTCACTGAATACAAGATAATGTACGGTGATGTCTATTCTTTCACGACAAAAGAATCCAACAACCAGTAGTCAAATTAGCTTCGGCTATCTTATAATCAATCAATTAACAACAATTCAAAATGACAAAGAAACTGAAATTTCTTGCGTTTGCACTCATCGCAGTGCTGACATGTGTCGGCTTCGCTTCATGTGGCGATGACGATGACGAACCCAAATTGCCGAATGACCTTATCGGTTCTGTGTGGAAAGGCGTTAACGACAACACCAACTATCCTACCGAGGTCAAGGTTGAGAGTGCCACAACGTGCGTTATCACGGTCTATGAACCCAACAGCACTACAATTTACGACCAAGCGCGTTGCCAATACCTTTATAGCGAGACTACGGGAGCGTTCTCTGTCGAATATGACGATTGGAACGTGAAAGGCTATATCAAGGGAGACAAAATGACCCTTACCGACAACCGTTACGGCAACTTTACTTTGATGCGAGTAAAGTAGCATTAGGCATCAACCACTCATCAGCACGGCACTTCGGCACTCTCCGTTGTGCCGTGTTTGCATTTAGATTATAGGGCATATTCCCATGAAAATCGCTACCTTTGCACCATGAAACTTAATAAGAGCAAAGGCAATATGTACGAGTTCGTAACTCATACTTGGAATCCGATTAAGGGTCGGTGCTACCACGATTGTGCATATTGCTACATGAAAACCATTGTGCCTAATCCACAGCCTATTCATTTGGACGAATCGGAATTAAACGGCATATTCAGTGAAAATCAGTTCATATTCATTGGAAGCAGTACAGATGTTTTCGCTTCTGACGTTCCGTCTGAATGGATAACTGCAATCCTTGATTTTTGCGTTGAAGCCACTTCGCATCAAAATGGCATTAAAACTCGCTTCCTCCTACAAACTAAGAATCCGGCAAGGATATTGGGCTTCACAGACCATCCACTGTTCAAGAGTGGTCAAGCCGTAGCTTGTACAACAATAGAAACAAATCGGCATTACTCTGAGACAATGAACAACGCACCAACCCCAAAGGAAAGAGCCGAAGCCATGTCTATGATTGCTGAACGAGGAATTAAGACCTATGTCACGATTGAGCCTATAATGGACTTCGATTTAGACGAACTTGTGTCGCTTGTAAAAATGTGCACCCCTGAACAAGTGAATATAGGTGCCAATTCCGTCCGTAGCATAAAAATTCCAGAGCCAACAAAAGGGAATATACTGATTGACCTAATCCAACATCTTCTATGCTTTACGCAGGTCAAAGTGAAAAAGAATTTGGACGGAGACAAACTGACCCGAATGCTTATCAGGAGGTTGAAGCGGAATTATTCTTACGATAAACGCGATTAACTTTATCTCCAATCATTCAAAGTAAGGCTTATTGGCTATGCCGTCAATCCGATACTCCTCTTGGTCAATCAGCATATCCATAACCTCTTTAGACGAGTGGGGGCTGTCCTTTATCGTTGGTAACTCAAACTTGTTGCCCGATGAATAATGATGAATCGGCACTAATATTGTCCGATTCTGCTCATCAAATTGAAACGAGGACGGCAGTTCAACAATCTCAGCCGCTTTTGCCTTGATATGGATGCAGACAATCTTTCTTGTGCCGTTCTTGAAATCAACAACAAACGTACCTCGCTTCTGCGTTTCCGAATAATACACAACACGGTCAAGGTACTTTTTGAATAATCGTGCCTTATCTTCAACCGAAAGGCTGTCAAGCGTTTCAATGGCAACATCATTAGTTAATTCCGCTTTGGAGACCTCCTTTTGATGCCGTTCCGATTTCAGCCGTTCAATCTCATCTTCTGCGCCGGAGATAAACTTCTCTTTGTTCTCATATTGCTGTTGCTGATGAAGAAGCAGGGTCGGATTAGTCAGTACCCTTATGCTCTCTAAAATGGAGTTCTGATCCGATTTGGCAATCGTAATCTCGGCATTGAGCGACTGAATTTTACTTGTCAGGTTGTCTATTTCTCTGACAATCTTGGTAATTTTCTCACTGCTCATTTCCGTAAATTCATCTTTGGCAATGGCGGTCTTGACGGCCACCCATACCGTTTTTAACGCTATGTCTGCATTGACCCCACCGTTGGCGCAGATGGTTTCATCGTACTTGTTCTTTTTGACGGCACAGCGATAATACCGCAATCCCGTACCCGTCTGCCTGACTATATACATGTTCTTTCCACACGGACATTTCAAAATATACCGTAGGGCGTTGTAGTTCACGCCATTGTTCGGCACATCCACAATCCTATTCTGATTGAGAATCGCTTGTACCTTATCCCAAACATCTTCTGATACCAACGCATCCCCTTTGCGCTCTATCGGCTCACGCCGCCCTGACGGCTCCGTCTTGTTCTTGCCGTCACGGTTGGGGAGAATCCGCCACAGTCCTTTGTAGCAGGGATTATGCAGAATACGGTAGATATTTTCTGAAAAGAAATCGTTGCCCTTGACAGTCTTTATTCCGCGTGAAATCATCTCTTGCTTAATTTCCTTTGCGGTCAAACCGTCAATACACATCTTAAATATCTCCTGAACAATCGGAGCGTTCTCATCACGCACCAATATGGACTTTGGCGTTTTCCCTTTTATAAAGTTCGGATTGGGTACTGCCGAATACCCGAAAGGCACAACACTACCTTTGCACATCAACTCCTCCGATTGCAGAAAACAGCGCACTTTGCCACTTCTCATGCGGTCAGTAATTTTCTTCCGCTCAGCTTTCGCATATTCTGCGGCTATGGCAATACGCAATATATCCACAAGCTCCAACACCTTACCACCCTCGTAATGCTCTTTGGTGTCGATGAATAACACGTCCAAACCGTTCTTTAACAGACTATTCACATCAGTCATTACAGACAAAATCTCATCCTCACGTGAAAGACGGCTCAACTCGCTTACAACGACAATATCTGCATCTTCACTCGTCAGCATAAGCAACTCAATATAGCTCGGTCTGTTCTTTGTAGCACCACTTATGCCCTCGTCTTTGAGAACTTTAAGCAGTTCAAAGCCATTATCCCTGCAATACTCGGTAATCTGCATCTCCTGACGTGCTGCATCCTGCGCTGTCGTTGAAACACGGATATAACCTATGGCTCGTTTCTTTTTATCCATAATCCTTGTGGCGGTCGACAACAGATAGCGGAATTGCCACTCTCGCAACCGCACTGCAAAGATACAAAGAAATAGTTACACCCACAACGCACAATTGTACTATTTTGTTGCCGATAAGTTATATATTTGCCGGAAAATAGAAAAAATATAGGGGCGATGTCACCTTTTGTCGGGATGCTGTGTCTTACTTGTGAGACGTCTCAAAAACGATAAAATTAAACAAACCCCATAAAACTTAGAAATCATGTCAGGAGTATTAGTTCCCATTTTCATTTGTGTTGTGCTTCCTATCGCTGTTGTGCTGATAACGGCTCTCACCAAAATCAATGCCGACAACAGACGCACTCAGGTGATCATCAAAGCCATCGAGGCAAACAATGATATCGATGCCGACAAACTGGCCGACTCGCTCAAAAAGCCGCAACGCACCCCTCTGGAATTGCTCAACCTCCGTCTGCTTCGCGGATGCATCTTCTCCTTTATTGGATTGGCTCTCGCAATAGTAGGTATTGTCAATCTTGCCAATGGCGCGCTGTCCAGCTCGGATCAGGTGACCGTGCCGCTGATGTTCGGAGGCGCATCGCTCGCCATAGGGCTGAGCTACGTGGTGGTCTATTTCGTGACACGCAAACAGATCAACCGTTAAGCCCGATGACACGCGAGCAGTTCATGACCCATGTGGAGGGATCGCAGAGAGCGTTCAGGCGCTTTCTTGTGGCCCTCTGCTGCGGTGATTCCGCTCTCGCCGACGATATAGCGCAGGAATCCTACGTAAAGGCCTATCTCTCGATCGACAGTCTAAAGGATCCCGGACGTTTCAATGCGTGGCTCTACCGCATCGGCTACACCACGTTTGTCAACAGCCGCCGGTCGGTGCATCCCACTTTAGGATATGATGAGGCTCCCGAAGCCCCGGCACATGAAACCGCCGATGCCTCATTCCGCTATCAGGAACTCTATGCCGCCCTGGACCGTCTGCCCGACAAGGAGCGCACATCGATCCTGCTGTTCTATCTCGAAGACTACGCCATCAAGGAGATCGCCGCCATTGTCGGCGCATCGGAGAGCGCGGTTAAGCAACATCTTACGCGTGGCCGGAATCATCTTCGCGGCCTCCTGACAAAAGAAAATATATGACTATGGACAACGATAACCTCAAAGAACTGTTCGGGAATTTCAACCCCGACCTATCGTCCGGCAGCGACTTCATTGCCCGGCTGCAACAGCGCATGGACACAATCGAGATGGTGAGGCAATACAATGCCGAGCTGCGACGGCGCAACCGCATTGCCGTAATGATCGCTGCGCTGGCAGGCTTCATCATGGGTGTGGTACTCACGCTTCTGATGCCACTCATTGGCGATTGAATAGCCACATTCCGGCTCTCAGTCCCCGGACACGCATTCAATATCGACCTCCATTACATTGCCTGGGTGCTTCTGGCTGCCGTCTCCATGTTCACGGCCCTCAACACCTACGAAATAGCCCTTGCGCGCCTCGCCCCCAAAGATCCCGTCCGGCTGTAAAGCAACCGCGTTCTGAATCAACAAAACTGATAAGGATTGCAAAATTCCAACTGGTTAATGCTCCAGAGTAGAACGTTCAACGTATTCAGAGTCGGGCCAGGGGCAGGGGAGGCCGGTGGCGTTGATGGTGGGGCGCTGGGCGTCGACGGAGCGGAGATAGTCGCCGAGGCGTCGCGACAGGTCGGCCACGATGTCGGGATGAAGCGATGAGATGTCGTGACGCTCTCCTATGTCGTCGGCAATGTTGAAGAGCTGATGGGATCCGTCGTCGTAGCGGTAGATCAGTTTGTAGTCGCCCAGACGGATGGCGCATGTTGGGCCTATGCCGAGTTCGCGTTTCTCATCCTCGGAAATCATGTTGGTCCAGTTGTTGGGCGTGTTCCAGTAGAGGGCGCGTCCGTCGGATGGGTCGGCCGATCCGTTGATCATCGGAACGAAACTTATGCCGTCGACCGGCTGTATGGTCTGATAGCTGTCGATCTGCGCCATTTCGAGGATGGAGGGGAAGAAATCCTCGATGATGAGGTAGTCGTCGCATTGCGAGCCGGGCTTTGCCACCCCGTTCCAGTAGACGATCATCGGTTCGCGCACACCCCCTTCATAGGCCGAGCCTTTGCCGCTGCGCAGGGGATAGTTATGGCGGTCGCCGGCGGCCGATGGCATTTCTCCGCGAGAATAGAAGTCGAGGCCTCCGTTGTCGCTCATGAAGATGATGATGGTGTTGTCGATCTGTCCCGACTGTTCGAGATAGTCCATTATGTCGCCGAGGCTGCGGTCCATCCCTTCGATCAGTGCAGCATATTGTTGCTCAGTGTCGTCGAGAGAGGTATAGTTGTCGATGTAGCGGCTGTCGGGGCAGAACGGGACATGGACGGCGTAGTGGGCCATGTAGAGGTAGAACGGTTTGCCGGATGGACGGAGGGAATCTACGGCGTGGATAGCCTCGCGTGTCAGGGCATCGGTCAGGAAAACGTCCTGATCCCAGTATTTTTCAAGATCGGGAGTGGCATACTGGCTTCCCGGAGTGCCGTCGGAGTTGAACCCGTAGCGGTTCTGTCCGAGGTAGCCGCCCCATGCAGGGCCGCCGGCGGCAGTCCCGGCAATGTTGACATCGAAACCCATCTTCAGAGGATCGGCCGAGGGGGTGCCGAATGATCCGAAGTGGGCTTTACCAACATGGATCGTCGAGTAGCCGTTCTGCCGCAGAAGCTCCGGCAAGGGAGTGCAGTAGGCTGCATTGTTGATTGAGTCAACAGGTTGTATGCCATTATAGTTCCAGTCCGGTATCCGGATGTCGGTCATAGGATCGTCGGTCATCACGTCGCGGTTCATCGACCAGTTGGTCACGCGGTGGCGTGCCTGATTCATCCCCGTCATGAGGCTGCAACGGGACGGGGAGGAGATGGCGCATGCATAGGCCGAGGTGAACTTCACCCCCATTTGGGCCAGGCGTTCCATATTGGGAGTGCGGTAGCGGTCGTTGAGCGGAGTGCGCTCGCCGTAGAATGGAACGGAGGTGTCCTGCCATCCCATGTCGTCGACCATGAAAAGCACTATGTTGGGCCGGCTGTCGGCATTGGAGGCATTAAGCCCCATGGCGGCCATCGCTGCGGCCGCGGCGGTGATACATTTTCGTTTCATACTCCTGCAAAGATAGCAAGATTGTTGACAATCAACAATTAATCGCACTGAAAAGTAGGCTAATGAGCTGATACGTCTGCCTTTTGTCTGTCTTTTCATTTGGTGGAGTCTATTTAAACCGGATTCCTGTGAAAGTAGGCGTGGAAAAATACGGCAGTGGGTAAAATATGGGAAAATTGCGAAAAAAAGTGTAACTTTGCGCCGTGGTTCACAAGGAGCCTTCCTGCAATGACACAAAGAAAAAGCATTAACTGCATATCCAATCAGACAGTACACAACTACGCGTATAAAGAGAGCTGGAAAAGCACTCAATGATTTTGCAGGATAGTGTCGCGGCGGTATCTGCCGGGCATTCCAATCCAATCTTCAGCATATAATTAATCCAATCCCACACATTTTTTTCTTATGATCAATCACCGATTGCTCACAGGGCTGCTGGTGGCAGCTTTGTCGAGCGGCGGAGTGCGTGCTATGGCTCAGGATCAACGGGTGATCACTCTTGAAGAGATCTTCCAGACCGCTGAGGCGAACAGCCGTCAACTCCGACCATCGTTTACCGCCGAAGAGGAGGCACGGCAAGAAATCAACGTTGCCCGGACGCAGCGTCTGCCAGATATCAACGCCACCCTCTCGCTCAGCTACATTGGCGACGGTTTTACTACCAAACGCAATTTTTCGGACTATCAGAAAGCTCCGATCCCACATTTCGGCAACGGGGTGGGTGTCAACATCTCGCAGCCCGTCTATGCCGGCGGAGCCATCACAAGCTCCATCGAACTCGCCGAACTGAAATCCACGGCGGCACGCTATGCCACCGATTTCCAGCGCGACAATATCCGCTTCCAGCTGACGGGATTCTATCTCGATCTCTACAAGTATTCCAATCTGCGCAAGGTGGTTGAAAACAACATAGCCCAGGCGCGGAAAGTGCTTGATGAGATGCACGTCCGCTATGAGCAGGGCACGGCTTTGCGCAACGATATAACCCGTTACGAACTTCTCGTTTCCAATCTTGAACTTCAGCTGATCAAGATTGACAACACACTGAATATATTGAACCACAACCTCGTTGAGACCGCCGGATTGGCCGATAACACTGTGGTTGTGCCCGATTCCACAATCCTGAGCCGTTCGCTCGGACAGGCCGGAGAGGGATGGTGGCAGCAGGAAGCAGCCGCAAATTCCCCCTCGTTGCAGCTTGCGCGTTCGGGGGTTGAGATCAGCCGCAAGGCCGAGCGTCTGGTGCGTTCGGAGCGTCTGCCGAAGATCGGGCTTCAGGCCGGATGGACTTTCGACGGCCCTATTCTTGTCGAAGTGCCACCGATCAACCGTAACCTCAGCTACTGGTGGGTCGGTGTAGGGGTAAGCTATAATCTCGCTTCGCTCTACAAAACCAATAAGTCAGTGGCCAAGAGCCGTGTGGCCACGCAGCACTCCTTGCAGCAGCTCGATGCCGCGCAGGAGCAGGTGGAGCTGGCTGTCCGTGCCGATTACATCCGCTATCTTGAGGCTTATGAAGAGCTGAAGACGCAACAGAAAAGCGTGGAACTGGCCGAGCGCAATTATCAGACTACCTCGACACGCTACAGTGCCGACATGGCTCTGATCACCGATATGCTCGATGCCGCCAATGCCAAGCTCGATGCCGAGCAGCAGCTCGTCAATGCCAGAATCAATATCATTTACTATTATTACAAACTGCAATTCATCTCCGGAACAATATGAAACACCGTACTAAAAAAATCATCTCCTATATCCTGTCGCTTGCCGTAATCATAGTCGCCGCACTCTGGATCGGCAGCAAGTTCACCCATCTGGGTGATGTGGAATTCACCGACAATGCCCAGGTGCAGCAGCAGATCGTACCGGTCAACAGCCGTGTGCAGGGCTATATCAAAGAGATCCGTTTCAAGGAATATCAGCCCGTCCACAAAGGCGATACGCTCGTGATTATTGACGATGCCGACATGCGTCTGCGTGTGGCTCAGGCACGGGCCGACTATCAGAATGCCCAGGCCGGCCGCGGCGTGACCGACCGCAGCGTAGGTGTCGCTTCGGCCAATGTGGCCGTCAGCGAGGCCTCGATCGCCGAGGCAAAAGTCCTGATGGAGCACGCCGCGACAGATCTTGCACGTTACGAAAAACTCCTGGAAAAGGATGCCGTGACACGTCAGCAGTATGATGCCGCAAAAACCGACTATGCAGCCAAGAAAGCCCGTTTCGAGATGCTTTCGCGCCAGCGTTCGGCAACATCGTCGGTGGTTTCGGAAGCACGTGAACGCATCGCGCAGAACGAAGCCGGAATCGAGCTTGCCAAGGCTCTGCTTGAAACCGCAGAACTCAATCTCAGCTACACCGTGATCACCGCCCCCTGCGACGGATATGTCACTCGCAAGGAGATTCAGGAGGGGCAGCTTGTGCAGCCCGGCCAGACAATGGTGGATATTGTCGATTCTTCTGAGATATGGGTTGCAGCCAACTATAAAGAGACACAGCTACATCATATTGCCGTGGGTGCCGAGGTCGACATCAAGGTCGATGCCATTCCCGGTGTTGTGTTCCATGGCAAGGTTGAATCGCTGTCAAAGGCTACTGGCGCGCAGCTCTCGCTCCTGCCTCAGGACAATTCGGCCGGTAATTTTGTCAAAGTGCGTCAGCGTGTGCCGGTCAGAATAGAATTTACGGCCGACAACAAGCCCGAGGACATGCAGCTGTTGCGTGCCGGAATGAATGTGGAATGTGAGGTGAAATACTGATATGGGAGACTGGCACGGCCCCCAGGGGCCATTTGACATCCCCGATGTCCCGAACTTCATTCCGCGGCGGCTGAAGCCCTGGCTGTTCATTTTCTTCGTGCTGATAGTCCAGTTTTCCGGCGGTGTCTACCTTGCCGCCGCCTCCGACATGGTTGGCACTACGGGATTGATGCAGCAGGATATATTGATGGCCGGATATGCCTCGCTTGTGGGCATGGCGATTAATTTCGCCGTCATGTTCAGGCTGAAATTCCGCTTCACCAACCGGGCCGGATTGCTCATCTGTGGCGCGGCTCTGATCGCTGCCAACGTGATATGCGCCCACACCCAGTCGGTCGGTGTGTTGGTAGTGACCTGCTTCTTTGCCGGATGGTTCAGGATGTGGGCCACATTCGTGTGCAACTCCACCATCCAGCTCTGGTTGACTCCGACACGCGACATGGCGGTATTCTTCTGCTATGTCTATCTTGTGGTCGACGGGGCCATACAGCTCAGCGGACTTTCCACGGTCTACACGGCATTTTTCTCGCAGTGGGAATACATGCATTGGATAATGATAGGCCTGCTTGCGCTTATGATGCTCCTGACAATGATCCTGGTGCGCCCCGTGCGCGGTCCTATCCAGATTCCGTTGCTCGGCATCGACTGGATCGGCTCGGGATTATGGGCCATCTTCATGCTCTGCTTCACGTTCATCTGTGTCTACGGCAACTACTACGACTGGTGGGAGGCCGAGGAGATCATTGCCGCAACGGTGCTTGGACTGCTGTGTGTCGCCATCAATCTGTGGCGTGCCACGTTCCTCCACCATCCTTATATTTCGTTCACGGCTCTGACTAACCGGAACGTGATCCGCGCTACGGTGATCTATCTCGTATTCTTCACGCTGCTGGCTACGGAGCATGTGTTTGAACACAGCTATGCCGCCACGGTTCTCGGCTTCGATGAGACCAATCTCATTGACCTCAACCTCTATGTCCTTGTGGGGATTCTGGCCGGTTGCGCTTTCACTTATGTCACGTTTGCGCTGCGTCACTGGCGCTACCGTACCATGACCGCAATCGGCTTTGCCCTGGCCGCAATCTATCTGGCCTATTTCTATTTCCTGATTGACTATGGAGTGGAGAAGGAGATGCTGTTCATGCCGCTATTTTTCCGTGGTGCCGCATCGGTGATAATATCCATCGTTTTCCTGACATCGATTCTTCAGGGTGGAATGCATTTCTTTGTTTTTCCTCAGGCTTTGACTATCAATGGATTCACAGGCGCAGTGATGGGCGCGACCCTCGGGCCGGCCTTGATCGGTGAATTTCTGAGCCACACCATGGCCAAGAACGCCTCCCTGATCGGCTCGGTATTCACGGATCTGAATCCGGCTGCTGTCCATGCACCCCTCGGACAGATCTACGGCATGGTGCAGGTTCAGGCACTGGTGGTTTCGATGAAAGAGATCTACGGATGGTTGCTGATCGCTGCGATAGTGTCGCTGACCATAATCCTCGTCGGATATGGCCCGGTGCGTCCGAGTGTCATTTTCCCGAAATGGCGCACAATCCGCAAGCTTCTGCGCAGGAGCGTGAAAGCTCAGATTGCCGGGCAGGAGTGATATTCGTCGATAAAAACCGATTGTCTACCCGTAGGCACTAAACTTTTTCTTTGTTTCAGCTCTTTATAGTAAAAAACACTAAACAGGAATGAAATTCAGAAACATCAGGACCAAAGCCATGTTGACAATGGCAATGGCTTGCGTGCTGCCGGCAATGGCGGCATGCTCCGGCAGCACGGCCAAAAGTGAGGCGGCAGATAGTGTGAGACAGGAACGTAAAGGCCCAGGCGGCCCTCAGCTTGGTAAACCCGGCGGTGGTCCGGCGATCGACAAGTCGTCCGACTCCACGCTCCAAGCCATGATCAAGACGCTTGTACCGCAGTTCAAGCAACTTGAGTTCAGGGATCCGGAGACCGGAACTATAATGAAATACAATCTGTTCGCGCCAAAGAACGCTCAGGCATCAAAGAAATATCCGCTGGTGCTGTTCATTGCCGATGCCAGCACGCCCGGAACTGATGTGACGCGTCCGTTGACGCAAGGCTACGGCGGCCTGATCTGGGCAACGGATGAATGGCAGGCCAAGCATCCTTGCTATGTGCTTGTGCCTCAGTTCGCCGGTGTCGCCGTCAACGATGCCTACAGCCATACCGATGAGGTTGATATCGCCATCCGTCTGCTCAAGGATGTAGTTGCTGAAAACAATGTCGACACATCGCGGCTCTACACAACAGGACAGTCAATGGGCGGAATGATCTCGATGTACTACAATGTGGCCTATCCCGATCTGTTCGCGGCCTCGATCTTTGTTGACAGCCACTGGGATACGGCGACATTCAAGGATCTCGCCCGTCATAAGTTTGTCTATTTCATTGCCGGAAACGAAGGAAAGGCATTCAGCGATCTCGCACCGCTTGAAAAAGCAGCAGAGGAGGATGGCGTGCAATACACATTCGCCGAATGGAGTGCCAAGCTTCCCGAGGCAGAGCAGAGTGAGCTTGCCGCCGTCATGCTTGAAAAGGGTGCGCCGGTCAATATTTTCCAGTTCGAGCCGAAATCAGTGCTTCCGGAGAGCGGAAAAGGGAGTGAGCACATGTACTCGTTTGACTACGCCTACAAGATCACATCAGTGCGCGAGTGGCTTTTCCGTCAGTCACGATAAGATAAGGTTTTAAATCATCTATAAATGATCATCGGCATACCGGTTTTTGTCCGGTATGCCGATGATCTTCTTGTTTACCATTATGTTACTCAGTGAGCCTTGTTTGGTTCTTTTTTGCGTCTGAGATGCCGGATCCAGATGTAATATCCGGTCAGTGGCAGCGATGCGCCGAGCAGAGCCCCGAGGAACCACAGTATGCGTGTGGTCATGCCTCCAAGCCCTCCTGTGTGGATAGCGTAGATCCAGCCACGGAGTTTGTCGGCCTCCTTGCTGTCGGCGTAGCGTGAGGTTGACGTGATCTCACCTGAACGGCGGTTGAATTCGTAGCGGTCGGAAGCACGTCCGTTTCCGGTTGTTCCGAGTGTCACGGATGCGCTTTCCTGCGATATGGTGATCTGGGGAGCATCGGGATTCTGAGCGTTCAGCTGATCATAGACCTGCTGCCAGCGTGCGAATTCGGAATGACGATGTCCTCTGCCATGCTCGCCGCGATCATGACGGTCGCCATGTTCATGGTTCCAATGGCCATGTTCGCCACGCTCTCCGTGCTCTCCGCGTTCTCCACGTTCTCCGCGTCCGCCTCTTTTGCCGCGTCCTTCTCTATCCTCGCCCTTGTCACCGTGGGCTTTGCCTTCGGTTGACTGACCGTTCTGCTGTCCGAAAGATCTGGGTGTGTGTTCCACGCCACACACGGCATAGAATGCCGAGCGATACCAGTCGAACGACCATGTCAGACCTGTCAACGACATTGCGAGGACAAAGATCAAAGCGTACATGCCGCCGGCCACATGAAGTCCTTTCCAGAACCCTTTCCATCCATTGCTGAAGGGAATGGAGAGGCTGCGTTTGAAGTTTTTGCGTGCACGTGGCCACCAGATGATGACACCTGTGATCAGTGCTATGACAAATATCAGGGTCGAGATACCAACGAGCAGTTTGCCAACTTTCAGTCCCTCGCCGTGGGGATTCGCGCTGTCGAGCAACCATCGGTGGAGCTTGAACATGGTCGAGAAAAATCCGAGGCGTTCATATTTGCCGGTGATCTCTCCCGAATACTGATCGATGAACATCGAGGCTCTGCGCGGTTTTGATAGATTGACCTGATATGTGCGGCTCTTGTCTTTGAACACGGTCACGCCGGTGATCGACACGCTGTCGGGCAGAGTCGATTTCACTGATTCCATCAGATCTTCCATCGGCAGCGGCTGTTCTTTGACTTCCGCCACATAGTAGACGTGGCTGTTGACCGACCGGGTGATTTCCGGCTCGAATATGAGCATGGCGCCGGAGAAGCAGATCAGTGTGATGATGATTCCGAACGGGACTGACAGCCAGAGATGTATTTTTCTGAAAAATTTCATGAGCTAAGAGGATTGGATCAATAAGCGATGGGTGACAGCAGACCCATTCCCTGAATGGATGTTACTTCAACAGTCAGACCTTTGGTTGCGGTCGCAGTCTTCGGGTCGATGCGATAGATCACAGGATAGCCCTCGGTGAAGCTGACGGGAATATAGACATATCCGTTCTGTGCATAGATTGTCTTGCCTATTTCCGACACGTTGCTTGGAAGAGAAACCTTTTTGTAAGTTCCGTTGTAGGCATCGAAAATAGCGAGTGTGAGTGCTGTGTAGGATGTTGATCCGCCACCGCCGCCGGCTCTGCCACCGCTTGTGGAGGCGGTTAGTTTCTGATCGTACATCTGCATCAGGAAATAGCCATTGCTGATATACCAGTTGCGCATGAATGAGTATCCGCCTGAAAGTGCTTCAATATCATAGTAGTAGGAGTCGTCGAATGCTTCAGTGCCCGATTTGATACGCATCACACCGGCTGCAACCGTGGTGCGCTGGAGCGAATTAGTGGCTGTTTTGCCATAGCTGGGGGAGAACACATAGACATCACCCTTTTCATCTGCCCAGATCGACTGATAGTACTGCGAGCGGAAGCGTCCGGCCGGAGAACTGATCTGGTCGGTGGATACGATGGTCGGGTTCAGAAGGTCTTTGTTGTTGTAGATGGCCACATGGCAGGCATCGGGATATTGTGTGCCGGAAAGCTCACCCTTTTTGTACGAGCCGCCGCCGGTGCCACCGTCTTCAGTAGCAACAAGATTGCGATATTCTTCGCTGCGGAGCCATTTGCCATTGCCATCGGCATAGCCGTACTGGCTGAGTCCCATCGGAATTACGCCGGAGAAAATCTTGTTGCCGACAGGTTCGATTCCGCAAAGGGTCACGTATTCACCTGTGCCTACATAGTTCTCGAGGGAATATTGGTTGCTGGCGATGGTGTTGTTTTCTGTTGCCGTGCCGTTCACGCAGTCGATGCGAGTGAATGTCAAAGTCTTGGGTGTGTAGCCGTTGGCGGCGAAATTTGTGTGTCCGTCGGCGGTGGCCATGGAGATGATATAGTCGCCGGCAATGCCGTAGGATGAGAAACGGGAGATGGAGAATTCGTTTCTGTCGGCCTCGATCTTACCGTCGGGGCGAAGGACAAAGCGCTTGGTCATGCCGTCGTTGCCCTGGGCGTAGGTCAGTCCGTAGACGTGGTTGCCGTTGTAGATCCATTGGGTAGCGCCTTCGTTAGTGCATCCGTTGTTGAGGGGTGACACGGAGCCTTCATCGAGTGATGGGGCGGTCAGAAGGACATAAGAGTTGTTGCCGGAACTCGATACTGTTGTGGCGATAACGAACTGCGGACCGCAGGAGGTGCCGTTGTTGGAGCCACCTGTCGTGGGGTTGTCGTCGTCGGAGCATCCGGTCAGAGCCGATGCGGACACTGCAAGTGCGCAGGCTAAAATAAATTGTTTCTTGATCATGAGTTTATAGTTTTTGTTATGTTTTTAGTTTCCGAAATAGATTCTGAATTTACCATAGAATGCGCGACCGGCTTTCTGGAGGCTGAAATTGTCGTAGAGCTTGGCGTCAGTGAAGTTGCGGCACTCAAACGATACGTTGTATCGGCCGTTGCCTATGCTGTAGGTCAGGGTGAGATTATGGGCGAACTGATTGGGTATCATGTATTCGTCGCTGTTTGACCCGATCACGGATGAATAGTAGCAGAATTTATGGGTGTACTGGTTGTCGTAGGTGACAGACAGGGTGTTTGCCTTGCGTCCGAGTCCAACCCAGTAGAAGTTGATGTCCGAATCGGCGAAGAGATACGGGAGGTTGGGCATGCGCTGGCCGTAAGAGAGGTTGGCAGCCGTTGTGTTGGGCATAGTAGGACATTTGTCGCGGACGTTCATGTAGGTGAAGTTGCCGCCGAGGCTCACCCATTTTGAGAAGTTGTAATGGGCCGAGGCACTGACTCCGGTTGTCTTTACTTTGCCGTAGTTGATGTAGGTTGCGGCGAACTTGCCACCGGAGAGGGAGGCGATGTTGCGCTGGATGTAATCGCGGGTGTCGCGGTAGATGAAACCGGCTTCAACATAGATTGAGTGGCTTCCGAAGCTGGCGTTATAGCTCAGGTTGAGGTTTATGTTGTCGCTCGATTCCGGTTTGATCGTGATATCGCCCATCTCCAGGTCTTCGTCACCGAATATTTCCTCGATGGTCGGTAGGCGGTAGGCTTTTTCATAGGAAGCCTTGAACTGGAATCCCAGTGGCATGAACCATGTTCCGGCAGCGCCGTAACCGAAATAGTCGACGGTACGCGATGTGCGTTCGTAGTCATCCTGCGCGGAAGATGTGGCCATGGGGCCGGATACATACTGGTGGTAGTGCTTACCGAATGCGGAGAGGTTGATTGTGTGTATGGGGGTGTAGCGATAGGATAGACCGATTATGTTCTTGCTCGTGATCTTTGAAAACTCATCCTCGCTCGGCGGATTGGTCAGCAGGTTGCGGTTGGAACGGTTGAAAGTGTTGAAGACGTCATTGACCGTGAACTGGTGTTTGCGACTGAGCCGATAGTTGGCTGTGAATGTGGCTGTCCAGTTATTGTTGTTGGCTTCAGACAGCTGATAAGATTGTTCGCCGGGCGAATTTGATGGCGCAGTCTCGCCGAGCCAGTTGTATTTCACTGATGATGTGTCGACATTGGTAGTGGTGTTGCGGTTGTAGTTGGCATTGAAGGCTACGTCGAGGCCACGTGTCAGCAGGTTTCGTTTGGTGTACTCGATGGATGGCATCAGCGTGTGTCCATGGCGATGTTTCTGTCCGTAGACGATTTTCTGGCGCACACCTGTCTGCACTTCCTGATACATGTGGGAGTAGTTGAACCCAACAAGCAGCCTGTCGGCCCATGATTTGTTGACAAACCCGAGCTTGGCGATAACGGCCTCATTGTGGTAGGTGTCGTTGAATCTTTTGACTCTGACAAGATCAGCTGTGTTCATGGTTCCGGTGGCGAAGTTCTGTATCGGAGCATCGACTTTGTAATCGTTGTCGGAATAGTTCTGGAATGCGTTTATCTCGTATTTGAAGCCGTTGTCGAAGGTTTGACCGAAGTTGATGTAGGATTTGTGGGTGTTGAACGATCCATAGGAATAGGATGCGTCGACGAACCATTTACGCTGACGTTTCGGGGTCACGATATTGATCACACCGCCGATTGCGTCGGAACCGAAGCCGACGGGAACAACGCCACGGTAGATCTCGATGCGCTCGGCAAAGTTGACCGGAATGTTGTTGAGACCGAAAGAGCTTCCCACACCTTCCTGTGGCACGCCGTCGATGAACACCTTGACGTGTTTTCCGCTGAAACCATCCATTGTCACGGCCATGTCGGATCCAACACCGCCGCTCTCACGGATTTTCATGCCGGGAGCCTTGGCAATTGCCTCGCTAAGATTTTTCGTGGTGTTGACGAGTTCTGTGGTGTTAAGTTCCGTGGCGTTGAATGCGGAGTTGCGAACCTTACTGATCTTGTTGCCTACCACGGTCACTTCCCTGAGGTCTGTGGTGGACTTCAGTTTCACTATCATCTTGGTACGTTCGCCGGCTTTGATTGAAACCTTGACTTCTTTTTTCTCATATCCAACCGAGCTGACCTCCATGGTGTAGGTTCCGGCCGGTGCGGATATGTGGTATAGACCTTTTTCATCGGTCATACCGGAATGCGAGGTTCCTTTCAACTTCACTGAGGCATAGTCGATAGGCTCACCGTCTGTTGATAGAATTTTCCCTGATACAATGCCCGTTGTTTCCCGGGCTGATGCTGAAATTGTGATGATTAAAAGAGAGAGGCAACACAATAAATACTTTTTCCAAATCGCCATGTTGTTGTCCTTTTTTTGCAATGCAAATGTCGGGCTTTTATATTTGTTAATAAATACCTACAAATAATTACAATAGCGATAATTAATTGAAACTTAATATTTTGCGTGGCAATGTAAATCTGTGGCAATTGACGAATGGCCGATTTTTATGGACGAATGACCGTGCAGGGCGAATCCGGGATGTGTCGCTCCCCGATATTTCGTAATTAAAATTGATTATAAGAGCCTGACAATATAGGCGCTTGTCAGTGGCTGAGAAAAGAAATGATGTCGGGTAGACGCTGGATTGCTGTCTGTTGGCCAAGCTGATAGACGGTCTGCATCTTTTCCGGATCGGATTCAATGCGGCTTATCGGCAGAGGCTGTCCGGGAGCTATGACCAGGCAGTTGCCGGCGCGCTCCTGCTCATCGACAAACTTTAGCTGGGCGTTGTACATTTCGTGGCGGTTGGCCATTGCCTTGGCGAGAGCAGGATAGCGTCGCAGAGCCAGATTGAAGAACCATTTGGGCGCCGGTTTCTTGAAATAGTCGCGAGGCTGGGTCAGGATCACGATGCAGCGGTCGTAGCCACGTGATTGGAAGTGTCGCAGGGGTATTGAGTCGGATATGCCGCCGTCGAGCATCAGGCGTCCGTCGTCGACGCGAACAGGCCGGGTGACGACCGGCATTGAAGCTGATGCACGCATCCATTCGAGCGATTCGTAAGTGACGGATTCCATGTTGTAGTAGACGGGAGCTCCGGTTTCGACATCTGTGGTCACCATTATGAATTCCATCGGGGAATTATTGAAAGTCTCGCAGTCGAATATGTCGAGTTTTGCCGGCAGTTCGTGGTAGGCAAATTCGGCTCCGACAAGATCGCCGGTCCGAAGTAGTGTACGCCAACCCATGTAGCGCGGATCGCGGCCAAATTTTTTGTTGTAGCGGATCACGCGTCCCGGTTGGTTGGATTTGTAGTTGCAGCCGAAACAGGCACCGGCTGATACGCCGATGATCCCGTCGAAAGAGATCCCATGCTCCATCATCACATCCATAACCCCGGCGGAAAAGAGTCCGCGCATGGCACCCCCTTCAAGCACAAGGCCGTATCTGTGTGGGCTGTTGCTGTTCATGATTTTTTGCTGCATTCGGGGCATGTACCTTTGAGCATGTAGTTGACGGATCTGGGGGTGAATCCGTCGGGGAGTGGTATGTCGGGCACGGGAGTGTCGGGGAAGCAGAACGTTTTCTGGCAATGCTCGCAGTAGAAGTGGACGTGCATGGCGCAGGATTGACCATCGCCATGGCAGATCTCATATTTGACTATGCCCCGTCCATCCTCGACGGTGTGGAGTATGTGGTGCTCGATCAGGAGATTGAGAGTTCGCAGGATGCTTGATTTGTCGAGTGTCAGTATCTGCTCATCGAGTTCGCCGAGACTCAGCGGCCTGGGACTGCTGAGAATGGCGCGTAGGACGAGTATTCGGTTGGATGTCGGTTTTACACCGGCGTTGTTCAGTATGTCGTCGAGCGAAATCATTGGCAATGTAAATCTTTGTGAGGTGCAAAGTTAAATATTTTTTCAATTCAAAAGCGCAGTTTGACACTTTGTTGCGCCGTCGGCGTATTATCTTTGCAGCAGAAAAACAACAAAACGTCTAATCTTATACAGAAAAATATGGAATTGCTTCATTCACTACTGTTCATGCTCAACGAGATGTCGCCATACATCCTGCTGGGCTTCCTCATAGCCGGAATCATGCATGCCTTCATCCCCCAGCGGACTATGGCCCGTCATCTGTCGGGATCGGGGTGGCGTCCGGTTTTGAAATCGGCCATGATCGGCGTTCCGTTGCCGCTTTGCAGCTGCGGAGTGTTGCCGACGGCTGTGGCAATGCGTCGCGGCGGAGCATCGCGTGCCGCTTCCACTTCCTTCCTGATCTCGACACCTCAGACCGGAGTTGACAGCATCGCGGCCACCTGGTCGCTGCTGGGGCCGGCTTTTGCCATTGTGCGTCCGGTTGCGGCATTGGTCACGGCTTTTTTCGGCGGCATAGCTGTCGGTCGCTCTGAAAAGAATGAAACGGAGGAAAGGGCTGCCACGATGGCCTGTGATAGCGGAGTGGCTGAAAAGAGGTCGCTGGCGCAGAAGGCTGTGGATTCACTGCGTTACGGCTTTGTGGATCTGGTTGGCAGTATCGGAGGCTGGCTGGTGGCCGGTCTTGTGATTGCGGCGTTGATCACGGTTTATGTCCCGGCCGACTTTTTCTCATTCCTGGGTGACAATCCTTTGCTTGCCATGATCGGAGTCGTTGTCATTGCCGTGCCGATGTATGTGTGTGCCACGGGGTCTATCCCTATTGCTTTGTCGCTGATGCTCAAAGGGCTGTCTCCGGGTACGGCACTTGTGCTTCTGATGGCTGGCCCGGCAGCCAATTTCGCTTCTTTTACGCTGATTTCCCGTGAGATGGGTCGCAAGGCAGCCATTGTCTACCTGATCTCGATTATAGCCGGAGCCATCCTGTTCGGTCTGGCCATTGACTATCTTCTTCCGGCGAGCTGGTTTTCAATAGGCGGCACAGGCGAAGCAGCCCATTGCCAGCATTTCGGGGTGTTTCCTCTGATCTGTTCCGGGATTCTCACGGCGTTGCTTATCTGGGCTTTTGTGCGCAGATTCAGTTCAAACAAACAGATAAAAAACAATATGACCATGACTAAAGAGTATATCATCAAGGGGATGAATTGTCCCCACTGCCAGGCGGCTGTGACAAAGAGTATCAAATCGGTTGAGGGTGTGACGGACGTTGATGTCAGTCTGTCGGGCGGCAAGGCTATTGTTGCCGGCGATCATGATCCCAAGGCTGTTGCCGCCGCTGTCCGTGAGGCAGGATTTGATGTTGGGTGAAATAGCCTCCGATGAAACTTTCAAGGCATGCGCAATGTTATTTCAGCAGAATGTAAATAACTTGCCATGCCTGAAATTTCCGAAAAAGATCATAGGATGCCAACGGGGCGCAGTGCTCTGATCGGCAATGGTTGCATACTTCTTGCAACTATTTTCTGGGGCGTCAATGTCTCAGTCACTAAAGCGTTGATCCCCGACTGGATGACTTCAGAGGGGATTTCTGCTGTACGGCTGATCGGCGGTTGTGTGTTGTTCTGGCTTGCATCGTTTTTCGTCAGCCACCGCAGCATCGATCGAAAGGATTGGATCAAGTTTATCTTGGGCGGTGTAGTAGGGCTGTTCGGATTTATCTATCTCTTTGTCGCATCGTTGAGGTATGGCGATCCGATTGATATTTCGATCATCATGACATTGCCGCCGGTGGTCGTGATCCTGATAGATGTGATTTTTCGGCACTACCGGCCGTCGTTGATCGAGTGTCTGGGTGTTGTAGTGTCGTTTGCCGGTGCAGTCCTTGTGATTATGGAAGCCGGTGGCAGCGAAGGTGGCAGCGACCGCCTGCTTGGCGATCTGCTCGCCGTTGCCTCGACGGTTTGTTATGCGTTCTATCTTGTAGTGCTCGAGGGGCCTACAAGGAAGTATCGCCCTGTTACGATGCTCCGGTGGGTGTTTCTGTTTGCGGCGATACCGGCGTTGCTGCTGGTTCCGGGGATGCAGACTATGCCAATAGTGCATACGGCGGAGGTTTTGCCATGGGTCGAGATCGGGTTTATCCTGCTTTGTCCTACGTTCATAGCCTATTTTCTTGTACAGCCGGCAATAAAGAATATCGGTTCGGAACTGGTGTCGCTATATCAGTATCTGCTTCCTGTTTTTGCCACGATCTCGGCAGTGTTGATGGGTTTGGCTCATCTGCATTGGGCTCAGGTGGCGGCGATGTTGATAATAGTCGGTGGGATGGTTCTGACCAACAGAGGAAAACGCAGGGGATGAGGGTGTAGAGGTTGAAAGGTTGAGGGGTTGAGGGGTTGAGGGGGCGGTAGACGGCTCGGAGAGCCGTTACCCCGAGTTGAGAGTATAGAGTATAGAGTTGGAGAGTTGGAGGGGGATTTTTAAGGAGTGGGGAGGAGGGGTTAAAGCCGGATGCCGTTGCGGATAAGTGGGGTTTCCAGCATTCCATCGGGCATGAACTTCTTGAGGGTGTCCACAATGGTGTTGAGCATCCGTTCTCTTACGTAGTCTTCCCGAATATACATTGATATTTTTCGGAAAGAGAGGTGATTGCCGTCGATGTGTCTTACATTTTGTTTTTGGGATTCCGAGAGCATTGGCAGGTGCATCTCGGGAATTATGGTGTAACCTCCATTCGCATCAACAATTCTTATCAATGTGTCGATGTTGCCGGCTTCGTAGACATGGCGTTTGCCTGCCCTTGCCTTGCAGAAGCTGAAAGCACTCTCCCGGAGGCATTGTACTTCTTTCATGACCCACAGGTGTTCGTGTTCGAGTTCTTCCGGCTTGAATACCGTCAGTTTTCTCATACAGCCTTTTGAGAGATATACATAGAAGCGTTCGGTGTAGAGTGGGATTTCGAACACTCCCCGGCAAATATGTCCTGTAGTGGCTATTCCGGCATCAATGGCAGATTCTTTCAGCGATTTTATCATGGCTTCCGGCCGCATCTCTTCGATAGATAGCTTTACCTGCGGATATTCCGTCATGTAGGTCTTGATGAAGTCGGGGAGAATATAAGGCGCGATACTTGGGCCGACGGCGAGTCTGAAATCTCCGGATATGGCTCCTTTGCTTTCGGATACCATTTCCCGGATCCTGTTGGCTTCCATCAATATAAGTTGTGATTGTCGCACAATTTTGGCTCCGATGGAAGTTGTGGTTACTTTTCTGTTCGTGCGTTCGAAAAGCTTGACATCCAGTTCTTCCTCAAGTTTACCAATCATAGCACTCAATGTCGGTTGGGTGACATCAAGAGCTTCGGCCGCCATGGCAAAACTGCGATAGCGGTCTATTGTCACAAGGTAATTCAACTGCTGTAGGGTCATGACTGTCTGCGATAGATTTTATCTATGCAAAGATAATAAAAAGCGTTTGTTTGTCTATGCTTTGGTGTCTACCTTTGTGAAAAATAAAAAATACTAAGAGATTATGAAATATCTGATAATAGGCGGTGTGGCCGGTGGCGCCACGGCAGCAGCGAGAATAAGAAGGCTTTCGGAAGATGCTGAAATCATACTTTTTGAGAAAGGCGAGCATATATCGTATGCCAACTGTGGGTTGCCATACTATATCGGTGGCACCATTACGGACAGAGAGAAATTGCTGGTGCAGACTCCGGAGAGCTTTGGCACACGGTTCAATATAGATGTCCGTGTTAATTCCGAGGTTGTTGCCATTGACAGGATGAAGAAGACCGTCAAGGTCAGGAGAGCGGACGGCTCGACTTATGAAGAGAGCTACGGAAAGCTCCTGCTGTCACCCGGAGCCACGCCTGTTCGTCCACCTCTGCCGGGGATAGACACCGAGGGTATATATACGCTGCGCAATGTGGTGGATACGGATGTGATAAAGGGCAGAGTGGCAAGCGGAAATATCAAGCGTGCGGTTATTGTTGGTGGTGGATTCATCGGCCTGGAAATGGCCGAGAATCTTAGCCATGCCGGCGCAGAAGTTGCCGTAGTGGAGATGGCACCACAGGTTATGGGACCTGTAGATTTCTCCATGGCTCAGATTGTCCATGGACATCTTCTGGAGAAGGGGGTGCGTCTTTATCTTGAGACAGCAGTCGAGTCGTTCACAAAGGCAGGCGATGCGATAGAGATCAGATTTTCGGATGGCCGCACTCTTGAGGCCGATATGGTCATTCTGTCCATAGGTGTGAGACCCAATACCGCGCTTGCATCTTCGGCTGGCATAGAGCTTGGAGATATGCGAGGGATAAAGGTCGACGAGTATCTCCGGACCTCCGATGAAAACATATATGCTGTTGGCGACGCTATAGAATTCGCTCATCCGGTTATTGGCGGTACATGGCTCAACTATCTTGCAGGTCCGGCCAACCGTCAGGCAAGGATTGTGGCAGACAATATGGTTCTTGGAGACACAGTGAAATACGAAGGCGCGATAGGTACATCCGTAGCCAAAGTGTTTGATATGACTGTCGCTGCAACCGGCTTATCGGCCAAGCGTCTCAAAAAGGATGGCATAGAATATCATACGGCAACGATTCACCCTTCGTCGCATGCCGGATATTATCCCGATGCTCTGCCTATGACTATCAAAGTCATATTCTCTCCGGCCGATGGCAAGCTCCTTGGGGCACAGATTGTGGGGTCTGAAGGAGTGGACAAGCGCATTGATCTTCTGGCACAGGTCATTAAATCAGGAGGAACCATTGCCGATCTCACACGGATTGAGCATGCTTATGCGCCCCCTTATTCGTCGGCAAAGGATCCTGTGGCAATGGCCGGATATGTGGCCGAGAATATCCTTAGCGGCCGGATGAAGCCGATATACTGGCGACAGGTCAGAGATGCTGCTCCCGGAGAATTTGAGCTCATAGATGTCCGTACCCCCATGGAATACGCATCCGGTGCGATTGCCGGAGCTATCAATATCCCATTGGATTCCATCCGCAGCCGTCTGGCGGATATTCCTAAGAATAAGCCGGTAGTCTTGTATTGCGGCGTAGGTTTGCGCGGATATCTTGCATCCAATATACTTCGTCTGAATGGATTCAATGATGTGCGCAATCTCATCGGTGGGATCAAGACTTACCGCACGTCTGTTTCGGCTGTAGCCGCACCTGAGCCATTCGGCGATGCTAAAGATTCCGCCCGGACACATGCAGAGCAGCCCACCTCGGCACAAGCTATACGGATTGACGCATGCGGTCTTGCGTGTCCAGGCCCTATTATGAAACTTAAGGAAGCGATGGACAGGATGTCGGCCGGTGAATCACTTGAGATCACGGCTACCGATCCGGGTTTTGCCCGGGATGCGGAGTCATGGTGCAAGTCTACAGGGAATAGTTTCGTATCATCGGAAGCAAAGGGCGGTAAATACCGAATAGTGGTTGAACGCGGTGGCGAATCGGCTGTAAAACAGGGTCAAGTTCCAGTTTCGGGACGAGGCAAGACATTTGTGCTGTTCAGTGATGATCTTGATAAAGCTCTTGCAACATTTGTTCTCGCAAATGGCGCCGCCGCCACCGGAGAGAAGGTTACAATCTTCTTTACATTCTGGGGTCTGAACGCTATCAAGAAGAGAAAGAAACCGAAAGTGAAGAAGGATCTTTTCGGACGGATGTTCTCGATGATGCTTCCTTCTGATTCCACATCACTGAAGCTGTCGAAAATGAATATGTTCGGACTTGGCAGACGCATGATGCGCTACATAATGAAGAACAAGAACGTGAATTCCCTTGAGGAACTCCGTGAAGCGGCAGCGAAGAGCGGCGTTGAATTCATAGCCTGCCAGATGTCGATGGATGTTATGGGAGTGAGTCGTGAAGAATTGATCGATGAGGTGACTGTGGGTGGGGTCGCTACCTATATGAACCGTACAGAGGATGCAAATTTGAATCTCTTTATCTGACAGGCAGTATATATAGCAGACAGGGTGCATCGGCATAATAGTGCCGGCGCACCCTGTCTGACTTTTTTAGGAACTTCAGGGTAGGGCTGAGGATCAGTGACGATGACCACCACCGCCGTTGCGTGCCGGCAGGGGCTTGGCGTCTTCGGTGAGCTTGAGCTCAGAGCCATTGGACAGTTCGACTTCGTATCCGCCACGCTTGCGCGAGATCTCAACGATTGTCTGTCCGCTGAAGTTTTTGCTTACATATTTAGCAATGGCCGCCGGAACGATTGCAGAGGGGACGGCTTTGCCACGTGCGGCTTTAACTTCTTTCCAATCGCCATCGGACTTGAAGTCTATCTCGGCACCGCTTGTGAGATCAACTTCGTATTCCATTCCGCGTCGACCCTGATCTTTTTCGGCTTTGCGGATTTTGTCGGATGGGAAGTGTTTGGCGATGAAGTTACGGGCAGCCTGAGGGAGCTCGGATGTGTTTATTGGAGTTCCGGCAAAAGCCACTGAAGATGCAGACAGAGCGAAGGCTGCCAGCATGACTGATAGGATTTTTTTCATTTTTCTGACTGATTAGGTTTTGTTGAATTATAAAAATTGACCAGTGACGCGGTGTATTTGCGTCCTACCGGTATTGGATTGTCGAGACCTTTGAGATAGATCTGACGGTTTGAGAAGCGTTCTATGTCGTTGAGTGGTACGATGTAGGATCTGTGGATGCGCATAAAAGCCCCGGAAGCAAGGCGCTGTTCCATTTCTTTCATGGTTATCTGCGGCATGATTGTAGGGGAGTTTTTGCGGAAAATGCGCACGTAGTTGTCCATGGCTTCGATGTAGCTTATATCGGCGAGACGTATCACAATGTTCTTATGCCCAACTTTCAGCGTTATCGCCTCGTTGGTCTCGGTTACGGATGTTCCAAGCCATTTCAGTGCTTTCTGCATGGCCCGTTCGAAGCGTGGATAGAAAATGGGCTTATGCAGGAAGTCGATGGCATCGGCTTCGAATCCGTCAATGGCATATTGGGCGAATGCCGTTGTGAAAACAAGAGCTATTCCCTCCGGCAATTGGCGAGCGAGGTCAATTCCATTGTGGGATTTCATCTCAATGTCGAGAAACACAATATCGGGCCGATGTTCCCTGATCCATTTCATTCCAGCCGAAGGGGAGGTGAACGTGTGGAGTTCAATACCTCCCATCCGGTTACAGTATTCCTGAATTATACTCAGGGCTATGGGTTCATCGTCGATGGCAACGCATTTAATCATGATGGCAATCAATTTGTAGTTTTACACTGTAGGTCGATCCGTCGGCTCCGATTTCCAGATTGTGGTGTCCGGGATAAAGAAGCGCGAGTCTTTTTCGACAGTTCTCAATCCCCATGTTTTCGCTAATGCGCTGAATGGGGAATATTTTGTTAGATGTTGTGAAATTCAGTTTTTCCCCTTTCTGGACGATTGAGATAGATATGCGGCTTTCTTCGTCGGGGGATACGCCATGTTTGAAGCAGTTTTCAACGAATGTTACGAAAAGCATGGGTGGCACTCTGAGATCATCTCCGGATGTGTCGATATGGAGTTCGACGGTGGTTTTCTCGTTCAGCCGGAGCGATTGCAAGGCAACATATTGCCTGATATAGTCGATTTCATCGGCCAGTGGAGCAGTGTCGGTCTTGGATGATGTGTGGAGATAGCGCATCATTGATATGAACCTCTCAAGGGACTCAAGCGCTTTTTCGTTGTTGGTCAGGAAAAGGCCGTAGAGCGAGTTGAGGGTGTTGAACATGAAGTGGGGCTTGATCTGGGCACGGTAGAGCTCGAGTTCGGCTTTGTCGCGGTCGGCTTTTACGGAAAGGAGCCGTGTGCGCTGCATGTCTGTCTGTACCAACAGCCCGACGGCAAAGCTATAGGCTTCCACGATCATGAACAGACACCATACGGCTTGCTGATATTGGTTTACTTTTGGCAGAACACGCGTTATGCCGATGTCGAAAATGCTTGGTTTCGGAGTGTAGAGATGGATCATAGAGAAGCCATAAGTCACGGCAATGGATGCCAGAAAAAGTCCTATGGCCACAAGGATTCTTTTCCTGTCGCGGAACAGGAACGGGATTGTCAGTTTCCGGTTCAGAAAATATAAACCGTAAAGCCACACGGCAACGGAGATCACATAGCAGGGGAAGTTGTGGAACCACCGCTCGATCGGAAATGTGATCACCATGACCGGCAAAACAACCAGGCAGAATGCAATGTCTATGTATCTGGCCACATTCTTCATGCGCTGATGTCTAAAAATTGAATTGCAAAAGTAACTATTTTATATTTAGATTGATATGGCATGCGATGCCCGTTAGCCATCATAAAAATGCCGTTTGTCATTATGATATTAGACTCTTTGCGGTGCATAAGGTTTAATCGTTTATTTTTGTATTAAAATTCAAATTAGATTCGATGAATGTAAAAACCTTTATAGATCGGCCTGTGCTTGCCGGCGTCATATCCGTGCTGATAGTGATTGTGGGTGTGATCGGACTTGCACAGCTTCCAATAGAACAATTTCCCAATATCGCGCCGCCAACGGTGCGCGTTTCCGCCACATATACCGGAGCGAATGCCGAAACGGTGTTGAAAAGCGTCATAGTGCCGCTTGAGGAATCGCTCAACGGAGTGGAGGATATGATGTATATGACATCGACGGCTACCAACACGGGCGCAGCCACAATCACTATCTATTTCCGGCAGGGGACGGATGCGGATATGGCCGTTGTCAATGTCCAGAACCGAGTGGCGTCGGCTCAGGGATTGCTGCCGGCGGAGGTGACCAAAAGCGGTGTGACGGTGCGTAAGCGACAGAACAGCACGCTGAAGTCGATAACACTCTATAGCCCGGATGATTCCTATGATGCCAGCTTCCTGACGAACTATATGAAAATCAATATAGAACCTCAGATCTCGCGAATAGCAGGGGTGGGCGATGTCAATATATTCAGCGCGGAGTATGCCATGCGTATATGGCTGGATCCAGTCCGGATGTCGCAGTATGGACTCGTTCCGGCTGATATTGACAAGGTTTTGTCGGATCAGAATCTGGAGTCGCCGACAGGAACGCTTGGAGCGGAGTCGCTCAACACGTTTCAATATGTTCTGAAATACCGCGGACGCTACGAGAACGCTGAGGATTATGAGAATCTCGTGGTCAGAGCGTTGCCGGATGGGAATGTGTTGCGGTTCAAGGATATCGCTACGGTGGAGCTCGGGTCGGTCAACTATGCCATGCTGAGCGAGACCAGCGGTCATCCCGGAGCTAATGCCATGATAGCGCAGACGGCCGGCTCGAATGCCAATGAGGTGATCACGGAGATTGATGCGACACTGGATGAGATAAGACAGAATCTACCCAAAGGAATGGTTCTTACGGATATATCGAGCACGAAAGATTTTCTTGATGCGTCGATCGACAAGGTTATAGAGACGCTTGTCATAGCCTTGATTCTGGTGGTGCTGGTGGTCTATCTGTTTATTCATGATCTTCGGGCTACGCTGATCCCGACGCTTTCGATCATCGTGTCGCTCGTCGGTACGTTTGCTTTTATCTATGCCGTGGGTTTCACGCTCAATATGCTGACGCTGTTTGCTATAGTGCTCGTGATCGGAACGGTTGTCGACGATTCGGTTGTAGTGGTGGAGGCTGTGCAGGCAAAGTTTGAAGAAGGAGAGGGGGATCCCTACGACGCAACGGTCAAGGCTATGGGTGGCCTGTCGGCTGCGCTGATCACCACTACGATCGTGTTTATGGCCGTGTTCATCCCTGTGTGTTTCATGGGAGGCACGTCGGGTACGTTCTACAAGCAGTTCGGTCTGACGATGGCTGTGGCCGTGGGAATCTCTCTGGTCAATGCCATGACTTTGTGTCCGGCATTGAGTGCGTTGCTGATGAGGCCGAAAATGGCGTCTGGCGATGGGCGGATGTCGTTCGGGCGGCGGTTCCATTTCGCTTTCGACCGCTCTCTGGCGGCTGTAACCGACCAATACCGGACGGGTATAGCGTTTCTTTTCCGCCGTCGGTGGATTGTCCTGATGCTTTTTATCCTCGCCGCAGGAGGATTGGTGTGGCTGATGTCGACAACGAAAACGGGACTCGTGCCGCAGGAGGATATGGGCACTATCAGTCTCAATGTTCAGGTTGCACCGGGCAGTAATCTCGCCCAGACGGAAGCTGTGATGGACGAGATAGAGAATGCTATACGCGATATCCCCGACATCGCAATCTATTCACGCGTCACGGGAAAGAATGCACGCCATGAGCAGTCGGCTTCGGCCGGATCGTTTAATATCCGTCTGCTGAACTGGGACAAACGCAAGGGTGAGGGGCATGATATAAATGACGTGGTACGTGAGATCTATCGACGTACCGACGGGATCACATCGGCGCAGATACGCGCATCGCAGTCGCCTATGATCTCGGGATATGGCACTGGTAGCGGCTTTGAACTGTATGTTCAGGATCGGTCGGGGCAGACAACGGATGAGCTGCTGAGGGTGACGCGTATGTTCATTGACTCGCTCAACAGCCGTCGGGAAGTGTCGCGTGCCTACACAACGTTCGACACAAAGTATCCGCAATATATGGTTGAGGTCGATGCTGCGCGATGTCTGCAAAAAGGTGTCTCGCCATCGGATGTGCTGTCGACGCTTGCCGGGTATGTCGGTGGTAGCTATTCGTCGAACCTCAACCGTTTTACGAAGCTCTACCGCGTCATGGTGCAGGCTGCGCCCGATGACCGTCTGTCGGCGGAGTCGCTGAAAAGCATGTATGTGCGTACTTCCGACGGAGAGATGGCACCGCTGGACGGGTTCATCACACTGACGCGTGTCTATGGGTCGGAAAGTCTTTCGCGGTTCAATCTGTTCCCCTCGATCGCGGTGTTCGGTGAGCAGGGCGAGGGCTATAGCTCAGGAGAGGCTATCAATGCCGTGAAGGAGGTGGCCTCGAAGGTGCTTCCTGTTGGATATGGCTACGAGTTCGGCGGCATGTCGCGGGAGGAATCGTCGGCCGGCAACACTACGGTCCTGGTTTTCAGTATCTGTCTGGCGTTCATTTATCTGATCCTATGCGCATTATATGAAAGCCTGACCGTGCCGTTTGCCGTGATAGCAGCCGTGCCGTTCGGATTGGCCGGATCGTTTCTGTTTGCACGCTGGTGGGGGCTCGAGAACAATATCTATATGCAGATAGGTCTGATCATGCTCATAGGGCTGCTGGCTAAAACTGCAATCCTGCTGACAGAATATGCTACGGCACGCCGAAAGGAGGGGATGAGCCTGACGGCATCAGCTATATCGGCAGCCAAGGCCCGTTTCCGACCGATTATAATGACCTCGGCAACGATGGTGTTCGGAATGCTTCCGCTGATGTTTGCCTCGGGTGTCGGGGCCAACGGCAATGTCTCGGTCGGGGTCGGTACGGTTGGCGGTCTTCTGTTCGGTACGCTGGCATTGCTGTTTATAGTTCCGGTGTTGTTTGTCGTGTTTCAGTCGCTTCACGAGCGCATAGCTCCACGACGCAGGAAGAATCCGGGGCGTTGAGAGGGCGAGTGAGGTAGCGTACTTCACGGTTGATAAAGCTCTTCCGGCTTTATCATCCACAATCGGAGGCTTCTTGTTAGGTAAGGAGTATGGTTCAATCCTTTGAATTATTGTCGGTCAGTTGGCGTAGCCTGCGGTGGAATATAACTGATGCGACTGACGCTGTCGCTACGCAAGACATCGGAGCAAGAGAACTGAAGGCATCGAAACAAGCCCGTATAAATGCTATTATTGCAATTGCGGCAAAGAGGTGTTGCATTATCCGATAAAATCTGATTGTTTTCATAATTATGTCATGAGATTTCTTTGACTTCCCGTGTGGCTCTGATATTTTAGTTGGTTCTGGGCTTTAGGTTAATATAGGGCGCTGCCTTTTCGGTTTGTGCCCAAAATTACAATAATTTTTTAGTCTTTAAGGGTGACTTGTGATAGAATGTCGCTAACTCGTTGCCGAATAGCGGTGCTGTTAGAGCCATTTTTGCTGAGTTGAGTTAAATTGGCACAGATCTGACGATGAAGCAGAAGTACTGCCAGACGCACCGGATGCACTAATATGTATCTGAACCACAAATATGACATTGTCCAGATGATGCACGTCAGCGGCCACAAAACCCAAAAGACTTTCATGGACTACATCAAACTCTCCTCCGACGAAATCGCCGCCATGTCGAAGAAAGAGAACGATATGTGGTAATCATTTTGCAACCTATCTTTTGCAACTCCACAAGTTCTGACGTGAAATAATCACGTCAGAACTTGTGGGTATGGAAATTTCTTTGTAACTTTGTGACGCAATGTGCAATAAGACTGAGTAAAAACCATGCTATATAGACTTATCATTGGTAATTGGACCTCGTTCGCTGAACCAGTTCAATTTGATATGTTTCCGAATCTAAAAAGAGAAAACTTTCTGAATCATGTATATAATGATGCAGAAAAAATCCCAGTGCTGAAAAGTTGTGCATTGTATGGGGCAAATGGCTCAGGCAAGTCTAATTTTATAGGCGCATTAAAGTTTATAAAAGAATTTGCCACAGATTTTGATCTCGACGCGAATGCTAATTGGTTAATATCTGTATTTAAAGCTAATCGCTTTAAACTCCCTGTCATGCAGGATGGCTCCCCAATGAGTTTCTTGATTGAATTTGGAGGTGATTTAGATGTATATCTTTATTCGATTGAGATTAATGAAGAAGGAGTGTTGGAAGAAGCTTTATATATATCTGGTAAAGGGCAAACATCAAATAAATCTCTATTCCAAAGAAATGGAGAAACAGTAATTTTTGCCAAAGATATTGCCTCAGATGAAATGACGCAAGTTTTTGGGCGACAACTTAAGTCAAATCCATCACAATCGGTGTTATCAATTATAGGCCGATTGCATCTTTTGGATAATAACTATATCAATGATGCTTATAAGTGGTTCGACAAACAATTAGATATTATTGATGTGGATCACAAAATTCCATGGCTGGTTGATCAGTTACGTCATCAGTCTGATGTTTTTAAATTCATTAAGGACATCTTCTCTAATATTGGATTAGGGATAAAGGATCTATCTATAAAAAATGAATCTTTTGAGGATTGGCTTAAACATGCAGATGCAGAAGACAAATCAGCTATTTCGAGTTTCCTAGAGGCCTTACCTCAAAGTGAAGATGGAAACCACTCTTTCTCTAAAATGAATAGGTCATTCCCACAGCTTACAGTAACTGAGGAAGATGGAATTCGTACTGTTAGTGAACTTTTGTTTCATCAGTTAGGAAAAGATGGGTATATTGGAACTATGGGCTGTGCTGCACAATCAAGTGGTACACTGCGATTGTTGACACTAATACCTGCATTCTATTATGCAATCTATAATAAAAAAACCATTGTTATAGATGAAATAGATAATTCAATACATCCGATCCTAATTAAAGGAATAGTAAAATTCTTTGGCGATTCAGATTCGAATGGTCAATTGATTTTCACGACTCATGAAACTGCACTACTTAATCAACAGGAACTTCTTAGGCCTGATGAAGTTTGGATGATTGAAAAGATTGAAGGTACATCCAGGATGTATTCTTTGAATGATTTTAAAATCCATAAAACGCTATCTCTTGAAAATGGCTATCTTGATGGGCGCTTTGGAGCTATACCGTTCCTAGGGACTATTGATTTGTTAGAAGAGCTGTCTAAGGAGACAACTAACTCTGAAAAATGAATCTAGATAATTTAAATTACTCAAAACAGGATGGCTCAAAAGTAATAAATATTGAGACTGTTTCAGGTAATCTAGTTGAATCAGATGAAATTGGAGGAATGGGAGCACTTGACTCCGATTATTCCAAAGGTGAGCCTCATCTAGATACTGCCATAGTTTTTATCTTGTCTGGGGGCTCAGAAAGAGAAAAAAATTATTTTAGACCTTTAAAGATAGATAAGCACATAAAAAATATTAAAATTGCATTTAGGTCTAAGAAAGGCCAAGGTCTTAAGCCCTATGAATTAGTTTCGAAGGCATCTGATTTTATTAAAAATAAGACTTTTATTACAGAAGACGGTATTTCGTACCATATAGAGAACAGAGATACAATTTATCTAATACAAGATGTAGATGAGTTTGGACCAGATATTAAAAAATATTTGGAGACTAATGATGAAAATTTATCTATTAATTGTAATTGGATAATAAGTAACCCATCTTTCGAGATTTGGCTGTTTTACCATCATTATGATAACCCATCAATGCTTGCTGATGGATTAGATATGTCAGAACACGATAGAAGCAATTGGTTGAAAGAATACTTAAATAAGATTATACCAGGGGGAGTAAAGTCTACCCAGGCTTTACATTTTGCTAATATTGCGATTGGTAATAGTCGTAAGAATTATTCTGAGGAGAATGGATTTCCTAATATTTATGCTACTCAAATGCATCTTGTTGCGGAAAAGATTATTGCAATACTTGGTGAGAATGAATATAAGGCAATGAACGAACGACGAAATGCACGTATTACATTCTTTAAATCACAAAACCATAAAAATAATCACTCTCAAGATTAATTGTAGATATTTAATTCTTCATATTTGTTTGGAACAAGTCAATTAAGCACTAAATCTTATATTTCTACCGGCCTTTATACAATATTTTTCAAAAATGTCAAATGGGGGAGGTGGTGATTATTATTTTTTTAATTGTGATTGTCCCAATATTTAGTGGATAAATTGTGATCATATAAATACTTGTTACCTTTCTTTATGACAAATGTCGGACTTTTTGTGGTAAAAACCGACATTTGAAGAAATTTTGAAAATCCGTTGAACTTTTTGAACCTCCTTTTGATTGTAGAAATCGTGGTGACAACTGGTGCGACCATAGCAGAGCAATTTATTTACCTTCCCCTCATATAATTATGAGGATTATACACTGCGCTATGCCGTGACGGTCATAGGCACGTTTTGTTTCCACTATGCCCATTGTGGCTTCCGTTGATCTCGTAAGGGATTGAACAGTTATGGCGCAACTCTGCCATTGCGGTTGATTGACCGATGCATTTCAGCCCGATTACATCAATATCAAACCGTTTTAGCCATTGTTGTATCCTTATGGCTCATAGAAAGCTATTATTCTTATGGATGCACCGCGAAAATAGCAGAAACTTTGCGCAATATTTGCAGATATGAAAATTTTTTCGTATCTTAAGGTAACAAGAGAGGGCAAAGCTATCGTCCGACACATTAACTTTATACAAATTGATTAGTCCGGAATGATGCTCTTGACGATGCTGTGCCCACTGTGTTGCAACCATACAATTAAAGGGGTATCAAGAGTAAATGCTTGACCAAGCCGTGTATGATGGCGGTATTCTCCGCTAGTCCGACATCTTGCCCTAAGGAAGCGATGCCAAATGGACTTTAAATTCCTCAGTCCGGTTTCTGAGAACCTGACAATAAGAAGCCTCTGTGCTAGATCAAGGATTCCTAAAGAGTTAGGGTTGACTACTGCGTAAGATGAAGACAAGCCGGAATATTGGGATTAAGTGGTGGCGTTAGTCTTAATCATGCGTGTGTAACGACAAATTCCTTAGAATGCAAAGATATATGCGGAGAGTTACATAGCGATTGTCAGTACTAAAAATTCACGAAAACTTTAAGAAAGAAGTGTGCCGTTCGCATAGAATGATGCGATAGCCCTATTTAAGCTCGCCCTGAAGAGGTGGATGATCACTGTTGTTGCCTGTCAATCAGGCGGCAGCGGGCTGGGAGCGGTACACACTGTGCTGATTGGAACAGTCGGCGCACATGCTTGTTGGCTTCAATGAGAAGAAAGCCGACAGCATCCCTTATGTCCCTTTGAGGATCGTCTTTGTGCCTTCTTCTTGTCGCCGGGGGCATGGAGATGTAAGTTTTCAGGCGATTTTTATTTAATTCATTTTTTTCACCGCAATGAATTTGTACTCCCTTCTTCAGGCATCGGCCACCGATCCTGTCTCCCCCAACATTCTCCTTACCGTCAGCCTCAGCGACCTCCATCAGCTTGTGATTGACACCATCGACGCAACACGCGACCGACTCCTTCCGCTACTTATGAAGGCGGAAGAAGACCGACTTCTTACCAAAGCCGAAGTTTGTGCTAAACTCGGTATCAAGCCTACATCGGTATGGAATCTTGTGCAAAAGGGTAAACTCACCGCAATCAAGGTTGGCCGCCGCAGCCGCTACAAACTGAGCGAAGTGACCGCGATTCTTGATGCTAAAAACGATTGAGCCGATGAAAGTTCTAAATACAAGATGCAAAAAAAATATTGTATTTTCGGTCAATATTCCAATATGCATCAGAATCTTCTTCAAATGCATCTGAATATGAGCTATTGATATACTCTTGATAGTCTTGCCAATCTGAAGAATACCCTCATGAACGAGTTCGGTTGTTAGCATTGCGCCTTTGTGTACAACGTTTATACGTAGTTTTGAGGCTTTGCAAGTGGTGGAACATGGCCTGAATATCGAGCCGCACAATGGATTTACCCGTACAGGAAGCCCTGCGCCGATTCAGAGCCATCAAACGAGGTCAGAATCCAAACACTATGAGAGGTGGAATGCAGATATAGATTAAAAAAAACGCAGCCGAGTGATTTTTCATTCGGCTGCGTTTTTAAAATGCTTATTTTGAGAGAAGTATTGATATTCTAAAATAATTATTTTAACTTTGCGGTCTCAGACCGCATCGCAGAGCCCGGTCAAGGGCAATGTGGGTGGGGCTGCAACTGACATACGAAAAGCGTTTACTTGACGCTCTTTCTTGACTCATCGGAATCTGGTAAATTCAATCGTAGCCAAGAATGATGCAAACAGTAGATGTCTTAGTGGATATGTATATTCCGTCCGCACTCGGCGCGTGAGCGTTGGGTATGGGCGTATAGCATATTCTGCGTGAGGCTCTGCAAGTTTGCTCGTTCAGCTACGATGGGCAATACCAGAGCCTCGATGAGTGGAGCGAGCAAACAGTACGGCTCTCACGCTTTTTCTTTATAAATCAATCAATCGCCAACGAGGTGAGCCCAGCGGCACCGACAACCAATCATGAACAAAGTCTTTTTCAAACCTTGGGTTGGCAATGACTATGACACGGGAGGCATATTCGGCAAGAAGATTCTCGTCTTGGGCGAGGCTCATCTTTGCAAAGGATGTGAAGACTGTGGTCGTGTCGAAAATGCAGATGAGTGTGCCGACTTCACATCCACCAACTGCATTGAAGTACTTCTCAGTGGAGAAACCGGCTCTTGGACGGGTACATTCCACAAATTTGAACGTTCGCTCGTAAACCACGAGACAGACCTCGAAGAAAGCCGTAAAATTTGGAACTCACTCGCTTTCTACAACTACGTGCAGAAAGCTATGAACGGCTCACGCAAATCGCCCGAATGGGTTGACTTCCGTAATTCAGAAGAAGCCTTCTTTGAAGTAATCGACGAATTGCAGCCCGACCTCATCATCGTATGGGGAGTTACCCGCATGTACGACCTCCTTCCAGGAGGTAACCGTTGGCGTGAAGGCGAACCACTCGAAATCGATGACTACAGGGTCAAGAACGGTTACTACAGTCTCGCCAACGGCAAAGAAACAAGAGCCCTCTGGGTGTACCACCCCTCAGCAGGCTACTCATGGATTTGGTGGCATAACGTAATCGATACAGAACTATGAAAAAGATAATTCTACTGCTGTCGTCAATGATGTGCCTAGTCGTATGCATACTTGTGTCATCTTGCGGTAAACAAGCGAGCAGTACTACTACTGAGAATAGTATTGTATCAACAATTGGTCCTGAAATTTATCCTGAAGTTATAATACAGGAACGGGTGATTGAAGATCGTGATTTTACAGCTCCTTATATAGTCTTAGCCTTCAAAACCAACCAAGACGAATATGTCGTATATGATAATGATGCCGACTATACTCTCCTTTGTCAAGATGCCAAAATCGTAGGAAATATTTGTCGAAAATGGGTATACAATTTGATGCTTCATGGTGAAAGAAACCGCACAGACGATGAGAAACTATGGAATGATAGCATTCAGCCATGGTTGGAAACGATAGCCCATTATACACGCGAATATTACTACGGTGATAAAAATTGTATTCCTAATGATGTCTTCGACTTCATCGATCGCTATAATTATGACGAAAACCCCTTATTTGCAGATTATTCATTACGGAAATCCAAATACAATGAAAAGGTCTATGGAACGCCAAGTGGTTATAACAACGGCTACTTTAGCATTACCTATAAACCACTAAGTGAATTAAACATACCGGGTGTTGGCAAAACCCTTAAATGTGTTACTCTTAAGAAAGAAGACTTGCCGTCAAATATCCTTGTATGTCAGGCACCGTATTTCTAGCATTTTATATAAGCTTCATTGGAAGGCATAGTAAAATGCGATAAGGCTATACAGAGTTGGCGTCTGGAAAATATCTCTTGACGCCAACTTATTTTATCCGTAATCAAAAATTAGTCTAAACATAGATGTTGGTCGTGGTGACCCAGCTGATTTTCGGTTGAGGGCGCCACATTTAATTCGGTCGAGCCTCGTCGAGCTAAAGGTTTTATTGTGTGGTTATGGTTAAATTAGTTAAAGCTTGGAGCAACGAGGCTGTAGGGTGGAGTTGAACGATGCCTTCATCAAAGATTGACAGGAGATATACCTACGATAGTCTTGTAAGGGCATTCGAAAACTCCGAACAGATACGTGCCAATATCCGAGGAAATACTGCTCCAAAGTACAATCCTTCTAATCAAGTTGACAAGTTACAAAAAAAACAGTGCAATCGTCACAACCATCTTCTCCGCAAGAAGAACAAGGTTTCGCAGGTGGCGGTGGCATAACATGGCCTGAATACCGAGCCGCACACATGGATTTACCCGTACAGGAATCCCTGCGCAGATTCAGAGCCATCAAACGAGGTCAGAATCCAAACACCATGACAGGAGGAATGCATATTTGAAACTTGAAGAAAGCCATTGAAAGAAGAATCTCAATTTCTTTCAGTGGCTTTTTTCAGGTTGTTAATGAGCCAAGTCATATTTTGTCCGAGGTTGCGCATGTTTGCCATTCCTTCCTCGTAGTTCATGACATCGCCAATCTCTCTGCCATAAACCATATTCCAGTATGTGGAGCCAACCACTATCATCTCCTTGTTAAGCATAAAATGATTCATCGTATCTACGGCAGTCATGCCTCCTGCACGGCGAACAGCGGCAACTGAAGCCCCAACCTTATGTTTCAACAATTCGGGATTGGTAGCAACCACAACACCGCCACGGTCAAGAAACGCTTTCATTTGTTTCAATACCGACCTTACTCAATTCTTCAAAAACCGTATTGATTATTATCGTAGTGTTGCCTTCTTTGTGGGAACTGCCGTTAATACCTATTACTTTCATATAGATTTTGTCAGTTTATCCATTATAGAAAATCATGTATTTGTTGAGATTCAACAAACTCCATTTCTATGCAATACCAAATCTCACCGAGGCAAGTGTAGCTTTCAGTCTCTTCTTTTTGAATTTGCTTGAATCCCGCAGCTACATAACAATGTATTGCAGATGGATTATTTTCAAATACACCAAGCGATACTTTAGTCGCATCTAATTCTTTGTGGGCATAATCAACCGCCATGCCGACAAGTTTTTTACCCAATCCGAGACCTCGCTTTGCATCATCAACTATTACGAATCCAAGTCGCCATTCTGAATTTTCAGGGGTTGACTTTCTGAGTGTTATATAACCAATGACTTCGGCGGCATCAACCATAGTAAGAGCGATTGATGAATGTCTGTCTATGAATTTGTCATGAAATGAGTTAATGTCATTTGCCGTGACAGGGTAACGCGAATACCTGTCGGCACACCATTGACGCATTTGATACTCGCTTTTCAGCCATCCGGCAATAATATTTGCGTCAGCCGGATGAAATTCTCTTAATCGCACGTTCATGGTCTGTAATCACGTTTTATTTCGTCTATGGATTTGCCGCCGATACCGAAATTTTCATCAGGTAGTTCCTTGATGGTTACAGTGAAGAACTGCTCGGGGATATGGGTTATCTCGGAGGCTGTCGCCGTAAGCCGTTCAATCAATTCTTTCTTTTGTTCAGCGGTTAGTTTTCCGCTTTCGATGGATATGTATGGCATGGCTTACAGGAGTGTTTGTAAAGACTCATCGCAGAACATCGTAGGAGTGAATTCTACAATTTGATAGTCGGCTATGCCATTGATATTGAATGGGTCTTGCGAGATAATGGTGTTGACAGCCTCGCGGTCAATGGCTTTTATCATTATCACACCACCGATACGCGGATTCTGCGGCCCGGATGCGATGAAATCACCGGCGGCATAATGCTCGGCAAGATAATCGCGGTGAGCCTGAAGATATTTGTCAACCTCATTCAGAGGTTTCTTGTAGGTAAGAATCGCTATGAACATAGTCAGTCAGACATTTTTTTAGTTTTACTTTTTGGGAACGGCAGAGCCTTCCATAGTTCAGCCACAACTTTCAATGTTACTATGTGCCCAATTTACGGTGGGCGTGGTGATTTTTGTGGTGACTTGAAGGGGTATGGGTGAAAGAAAGACCGCTAACTCATTGAGAATTAGCGGTCTTCTGTGGTGCCACCAGGAATCGAACCGGGGACACAAGGATTTTCAGTCCTTTGCTCTCAAGACCTCCAAAAGCTGACGCTTTCGGAGGCAACCAACTGAGCTATGGCACTTTATCCTATCAAAGAGCTTAACTCTCTCCCTACATTTGTTCTGCGGTTTAACTCACGGTTTAACTTGTGGATATTCCGAGATTGGGGTTGTCAATACGTTAATTATCTCAATGTAAAGTTAACAATTTTCAGTGGACTGAGCAAGCCCAAAGATGAATATTTCCTTAACCAACGTGTTTATTTCAAGTATTTTATTATATGCGAGGATTCGTGCTATATTATTGTTGTAATCCTACTATAAGCCTTGAATTTCCCTTAATGGTACTTTTTTAGAACTCCCCCCTATTTAGGAGATAATTCAGAAAAAATGTACCCTTGTATGGTATTTAGAAGTCTTAATATTTATGATTCAGCATTATCAGAGTATCAATTATTAGAAAATCCTCTCCATTGTTACGAACATCGCTAAACTTGACTTTTAAGAATCCGCTATCTTCTGAGGGCTGTAAAATATCTTCTTTTGAAATTCTGTATGAAATACTGTCTTGTGGGTCTAAATGCGGAAGCCATATATTCGTAGGCTCTATTATGTGTTCCCATTTCCCTCTTTTATTTGTCAAAGCATGGTAGCCCATCCAATTAGAAGTAGGCCATTCTGTAACATATCCCCATTCTTCTGTTCCGTTACCGTCTAAATCTCCCTCTTTAACGAAGTGTATGCCGATTGTCTTGTTATCTAAAATAAGGTCTTTGACAGAGCCATTTTTTGTGAACACTTTCCATTTGAAATACCACCCACCGTCTTTTTCTCCAATCGGTTCAGCTATCAGCGTGTCAATATCAATACCGTTGAATCTTCCAATGATAGTATCACGATATTGTGAAAGTGGGTCAGATTCCATTGGATTATGCCTATTCTGACAGCCAATAATAGAGATACTTAATAAGCTGATTATATAGAATAGTAGTTGTTTCATTTTAGTATATCTGAACGGATTATAATTTTTAGATTATTGTGCTTTTGTTTAATTTGAGCGATTCTATCTTCTGATAAATCCCTGCATATCACAAGGGTAGTTTCTCTTAAAGTATCGTTAGCGATTCTTTTCAAAGCTCTGTAATCCCATATAATATGAATTTCCTCGTTATCAATATAGAAAGTGAATAGTCCTGCGCCATATACTAATTTGGGAAATTCTGAAAGACAGACCATAGACCTTGACTGTGCTATTATAACGTAGTCCACTCTATATGTTGCCCCAACCACGATATGTGGTATAGTCATATCATTCATATCTTTATTAGAACGACATATAGCGGTCATTATTCCTCGTTTGGGAATGTAGAAATCTTCTTGTAACATAATCTATTTTTTAGAGGAACATTTTTCAGATTCTCCCTATAAAAGTAAAATCTTTCAGAAAAAGTACCATTGATGCAATTATTGAGTATTCGTAAAAATATCAAGAAACATCTTAATTCTTGCAAGAAATTCGCGTGAGATATTCTTGATTCGTTTATTGGTAATATCGGGTGTTGAAGCATTATAGGCTATTGCATGAATACCATAATGTTCTGCAAGCCAAATAGCTCTCTCGTTATGGTATTTTTGCGAAATGATTGTAAGGCTGTCAAGATTGTAAATGTCTTTCGCTTTAACTATCGAATTAAGTGTGCGTAAGCCTTGATAATCCAATGTAATCACACTGTCCGGAACACCATGTGCCACTAATGAATCTCGCATAGCGGTCAATTCATTGCAACCATTTTGTGCTGAATAATCTCCACCACTCGCTATTATCTGTTTTATTTTCCCTTGTCCGTATAATTCAACTGTTGCATAAATTCTATTGTCGAAATAGTAATTATGCTCTCCTTGTGGCGTTACCGGTGAAGTGCCAAGAATCAAACCGACTCTATTATATGGAATGGCTTTTATGGAATCATACGTTGTATTATTGGCATTTATTGATACTGCAATATAACAGCCAATAATAATGATAGTTATTATAATCATTGCCATGATTGATAATCGTATTGCTTTACGTTTAGTTAGTACCATTACCCATTAAGACAATTCCATTAATGCCGTCAAACGCCAATCCTTAATTACGATTCCGCTATTATTTGTTATTTCTATTGTGTCAAATCCTGCCGTAACTAATCTGCGAGTTAGCATTGTATTTGAGATAATCAATGCTCCTAAATATGTTATTTCTTCATTAGTAAGATATCTGCCTGAAAGTGTTTTTATTCGGAATCCATGAAAAAAGAAATTGGAGAATTGATGTTTGTATGCGTTGTTCCCACGGGATTGTTCTGCTTTTAAATATACAGGAACAACGCCATTAACAAACGCTTCGTTTGCATTTTTATTAAACTCTTGAAGAATTTGTTTTCGCTCTTTTTGAGAAGAAAACCATTCAATAATTCTACTCCACCACATACTAATTATCTCGTTCTATTATGTAATTTACATTTTGTATTTCATCTATTTTGTTTTGAGCGAAACGAATAAGACATTCCCAACAGCTATCCTTTAGTTGCCCATAAACAGATTTATTCAGTTGGGTAAATTCGACTATCTCATTAGCAAATTCAGTTACCATAGCTATATACTGATTTGCCATGTTTCGTTTGAATATCAAAACTTCGCGTGCGCCAATTGTTTTAGCCCAACCTCTTGCAACTGACATAATGCGATCATACTCATCCTCGTTTTTTTTATGTTCTTCAATCTCTTCTTGAGAAAGTCCATAATATATAGGGATGCGTTTTAGGTTAGTATTAAAATCATGTAAGTATGGATTTAAGGGAGGTTTGGGGTTACCACTTATTTTATAATAAGCACATTCCCAAGGCCTTTTTAATCCAATAGACTGAAGTTCTTTATCGGATAAATGGTAAACCCACGTAGAATATATAAGATTCTCTTTATAGAATTTTTCTATTCTCGTTCGATAAGATTCGAGCATTTCTGCTTTCTCATCTATTAGTTGCGCCAATTTATGTTTCTTAAAGATATTCATTATGTCCTAATTTTAATTATCCAAAGAGTTTATCTTTTATAATTTTATTTACGAGGTTCCATTTGTAGTTATATGCCCAATCTGAATCAATACGCATATCAAATTCCAGCTCATCGATGAATTTCCACAGAAGCTGTCTAACCATAGACCTTTGTGAATTTTCCTTTATGGAATTGTATATTGCCGTAAGACAATATGATGTGTCAAATAATCGACACATACCACCAAATTTATTTGTTGCCACTCTTATTTCAACACCACTTACCGCTAATTCAGAAAATGTTTTCTCTCTAAATCTGACATAGGGAATATTCAAATCATCACTTACCTTGCCTGTCAGCTCTTGTTCCGTACTGCGAATATGGAAATATATCAACGCTCTTGCGTCAACAGGTAAAGATTCCAAATTCATTAACGGTAATCCATTCATCAGTATGTAACGTGTTCCTCAATCCTCAGCGGAACGGTTACGATTGAACATGAAAAAGGTGTGAGGATTGTATTTTGTTTTATCCTAAAGTCAGGTCTTCGCATTACCTATTCCACGGATAAAACAATAGCCCCACACCGATTTTGCTATATAATCTGCCATTCTCGGCAGGGTATAAGCAACCGATGCAGGTGCTATTGCCAACCTTATCTCCGTGGAAATTCAAATTTGCGAAGTTTGACTTTAGAAGATAAAATTTCAATAACACCTTTTGTAATAAGATGTGATTCACTGTTGCCAACTCTTTGGGTCTGTGAATCAAGTGCAAAGTTACTAAAAAATGTCATTGGTGGGGCTATGTTGGATAATGTTTTTCAGCATAAGGCTGGCTGTTTCGTAAAACCATGCTTCCCGAAACCTCACAAAAAAGAAAGAGAACACCCACACAATCAGTGCAAGTGTCCTCTTTTCTGTTGGATTAGTCGATAAACCATGAATAACGGTCATCGCCATGCAGGGCGGCGTTGATGCCTTGTGCTACTTCGGTTGCGTTATACGAGCGGTCAAGGAAGCTATCAATGTAGCTGCTCTTGTTTGCCCCCGTAAGGAGATTGTAGAACTTCCACATATCAATGTCAGAGCCATAAGAGCCAAAGTTTTCATCGCTGATGTAGGCTTTAGCAACCGCATTGATTTGTGTGTCTGTTATCAGCAACCGTGGAATGTTGCGCTGAATCTTTTGCGGTAGTGCTTGATACAGTCGCATTTTTCCAAGAATCTGACAGAATTGGTGTTCCGTCATGCTTGTGTTGCCAAGAGTCTGCATTAGGTGCAGATGTTTGGCAGGGTTGTAGCGGTTGAGCATTTCCAGAGTGCGGAGATAGAGGTCAGAAGTGTTTGAAACTTCCAACTGCTCAACGAATCCGTCAGATGAAACACAGAGGTTGCAACACACGAGGTTTTTGAAACCCACGAAGATTTTAAATCGCTCTACTGACTTTTTGGAGTAGAGATTCATGTGATTGTAGGCACGCACACCGCCGACGGTCAGAGTGAGCTTGTTTCCCTCTACCGTTTCATAGATAGTGGGGACTTCGATGCAGAACATCATTCGCTCGTAGTAAATCGTTTTGTCCGATTCCAAGAGCTGATTAGCGGGCTTGTGTATCGCTTCGGGGATTCTCCCTTTAATGATGTGCGATACTCGGATTTCGGGCGTTTCGATTTTCTCTCCGTTGTAGAATGTGCTGACTGCTTCCGCTACCGTTTCGATAAACGCAGGGTGTGAGATTGTCAGCTCATTGTCCTTGCTGAACACAGGAACAATGCACTCGTTTTTGAGGTGCGACAGTTCGACAGCCTTTGTGTTTGCTTCGATAAACGGAAGTGTCTTTTTCTCTCTTTGCGGAAGCTCTGTAATAACTTCCGCGTCTGTTGCGTACTCGTTGAGCCAACTGAATCTTTTAGGCTCAACCGCAGGTAAAATCATTAGATTTTCCATAAACGTGCGATTATTAGAGGTTAATAAAACTGTTTTGTCTTTTTATTCAAGAAAGGTGGGGGGACTATCATGTGAAGTGGAATCTTATGCGCAGAATTAAGTCAAATTTTTAATCATGGTATTTATGATTGGGGAGAGGGGGCATTTTATAGAGTTACCGGCGTATATATGCGTGTGCCTTTAAGTATGGATTAAAATTGCAGAGGGCTATTCTCCTTATAATTGAAGTCTGGATTTTTCAGAAATGAAAAAACTCCATAACCGAAGCTATGGAGTAGTGGTAGATTTTTCAGAATTTTCAGATTCTATGGTGGAGTTGCAAAAATTGTACCGTCAAACTTGAAACGGATAAGTTTATAAGAGGGTGGCTTTTTCGATTGGGAGTTGTAAGCCTCATAATAATCCTCTATTGTTGACTGTATTACTTTATGCTTTATGCCAAATTGAGTGTATATTCTTTTAAGGCGCGACTTTATATCTTCTTTTGAGATATAAACGCCAAGTGAAAATTCTTGATGTATTGCATTTAGAATGTCAGGCATAAAACGCCGTCGTTCTGCTTCTTTTTCATCATATTCAGCTGCTGCTTTGTCAAGTGCGGTTTTTAGATAATTGCAATCCTCACACCCTTTATAGCCAATTTTTCTATAAATCGGCAGAATATAGGCGGTTTCATCAATCCGTTTCAGCGCATCAATATATGCTTTTGCAGATTCTGTGTTTATGCGTCTGTTTTCCAAGTCCAACCGTATGTGTTCAAGAGCAATTACTATCTCTTTCCGTTTTGCTATGTCTGTCTTAGACTGACTGATACGCAAAATATCATCATTGCCAACAGTATAAAGATTCTCAATCAGATTGACATTAAAATGTTCGGATGCTTCATAAGCTCCATATAGAGTTTCAGCGGAATTATAATATGATTTTACCCTTTCTTCATTATATAGATTGTCCACGGCAAACGGATTTATTTCTCCACTCTCATCTATAAGTGCATTGTACCGTAGGCTTTTTAGGTCTTTCGCTATGGCTTCTTTTCTAATAACATCTTCTGTTTGCTCTAATTGAGTTGTGAGATTCATATAATTGTCGGCAAACTGAGATAGCTCTATTGCTAATTCCTCATTGCTCTTGACACGCATACTCGGATTTATTGTAGAAATGTGCGTCAGTGAATTATAAGTATTGCCATTAGCACCGTTCCCGCGAAAACGACCTTGTATCTGTATAGCTTCCGTAAAAGGGTCTATCATCGTATAGGCTGCTACCCTTAAATCGGTGAGTATAATAATGTCGGGCAATATTGGAAGAACTGTGATGTCAAGTCCAGAATAAAATCGGCAAGTGAAAAAGTTGTATTTAGCCAAAGGATAATTGATTTCGGAAAAGACATTGGAAATGCCACGTTCACGGAGTTTCTTAACGCTCTTTTCAGAACAGAAAACCTTGTAGTCAGATATGTTGTATTGTTCGATAATGGCATTGATGCAGTCTGTTTTGTTCATAAAGATACAGACACACGGACTATCGGACAATTCTTCAAGTTTGGATTTTAATGTTGTATTAAAACTGTTTGTGACTATCAGCGTCAAGTCTTTTTTATAATCGAATATGGGGGTGAGTTTTAATCTTATAAAACCTTGTTCGTAGAGCTTAGGGTGTGTAGGCGTGAGTGGTGTGGCTGACACCATAGCTTTGTTCTTGAATCTGAAAAAATCATAGATAGGCTGACTTATGGCATTTCTATAATCATGGTCTTGTGTGATTTTCTCGCACTCATCAAATAAGCAGAACCAATCTTCGCCGTATATGTCTATACCGAGTGATTCAGCTTCATTTCTGATTTTATAAAAGCTCTCCGGCGTTGTCAGAATCTTTTTATATGGAATATCCTCACGTGTGAGATACTTGCGTAAAGGCATGGGGCGTACCTCTGAATATATACCCTCCAACGGCATTTCTTCGTTGTCAAGTTTGCATTGAATCACTGGCACATTTGGCTCTATTATAATGGAATTCCTTTTTGCGTGAATCTCGCAGTATGTAGCGCCAACGCCCGTAAGCGTTTTGTCAAGAATGACATTTGTAGGGATATTTTCTCCATGACCGCCACGCCTTAATGCGTCTGACAGCCATTCATTGTTATGTAATTCAAGGGTTGTCGTTTCCATATATTTCTGATTTTTTGAAAAATTCAGAACGGTAGAAAATTGGAGATTTTCCATGATTAGTATTCACTCGCCAAAATTGTACCGTTCTGAATTTGAGGCATTATTCCAAGTTGTCACATAGAGAATGTAGATTTATTTATGCGGCTTGTCGTTTGCGTAGTTCTTCTATAAAGCTGACAAGTTCAGCCACGAGGCAACTTTCTTTTTCATGGCACTCGCTCATTTTGTAAAGCGAGATTGTAGAAGCAGGGATTAACTCCAGAGCCATAAGTACGGTTTCATAGTCGTATTTGGTGATTGTAGCGTTTATGGCATTGATAGCATAACGCTTGCCCATTTCTTTTTTGCCAAATACTACTTCGACGGCATCAAGCAACGAATTAGCTTGTTCGGGAGTCCGTTTGAGGTTAGGCACTTCTTCAACTGCCATTCCTAATGCGAGTTTTGTCGTATGCGTTTGTTTCAGCCGGACACCAAAGAACGCCATTGCAGTGTTCATAGGTATCTCACGTGTTCTTGCAAGAGCGTGAATCTCCTTATATGTGGGATTCTTAGAAGCGATAGAAGCTATACCGAGAGCTTCAACATTGTTGAGTTTACGGCTGAAAAGCATCGTTGTGCCGATTGCCTTTCCATATTCTTGTACGGTGGAGAAGTTATGTATTTCCACTTCTTCCAATACTTCATCGGTTTCAAACCGATAGTATGTGTCGGCAGTGTCGCACGGAACGTACACATTGGGTGTATTAGGTGGTATTACCTCTCCGTCAGAATCGACAAGGGTTATTCCCTCGTTCCAAAATGGCTTTGGAACACAAAGGTGAAATATCACTCTGAGTTGATTTTTGCGGTCTATGGCAGACAGCAAATCTGACTTGTCTTTGGGTCGCTCCATGTTATATGGTGAACGACCGATAATAATTTCTTTTACTGTGCCGTCTATGACAGCTTTAACTTTTTTACCCATATTGTTTTGTTTTAATGGGGTGAATATTATTGTAATTCCCCAGCCTATGCGCACTTGGCTTTCGATTACGCTGCAAATTTAGATAGTCCTCAAAGGGTGCGCAGAGAGTAAATTGTAAGCCGTTGATTACTCCCCCGAATTAAAAAGAAAAATCCCACCTCTCACGAATGAAAGGCAGGATTGTATATTGCTGATTATTGTGTGGTTGCGCTAAAAGTATAGGTTGCCTAATGTTTCTATCTTCTTGTTCTTATACTGTTTGAAAAATCCTTTGAGGGTTTCATCGCTTTCTCTGAAACTTGGATTGCGTGAAAGTCCGAGATTGAAAATCAGAGTGGATATAAGGAGATTCTTGCTCAACGATAAGCCGTCACATTTTTTCGATTCCCCCTTATATTGGGGATTCAGCTCAAAAAAGTACCGCATAAGAGTTGCAAAGTACCATATCAATACTGAATCTGATTCTTCATTTTGCAAGAACATCTGTTGAGGGTCTGACTTGTCAAAATCGGATAGGCAGTCTTTATTCACCGTTGAATCATATCCTTGTTTAATCCATTGTAGAATTGTTGTTAATGCCTTTCCGTCTGTCAGAGTGATTTTTGATTTGCCCGATTTTAGAGTGAGTTGGATTTTGTCAGAATCGTATTCTTCTAAGGATTCAGCGACACGGATAAACTTCTCTATTAGGTCTTTGGAATTATCGCCAAACTTCAATCCTCCGCAACGGTCTAAGGCATAATCAAAACAGAAAATTGTTAATAGCCAAAATGCGTCAGCGTCAAGTTTAAGCCCACGGATAACGGTTTGCAGGTCTTTATCTGAAATATATTGCTCGTAAGTATATCGTGTGGCTATCTCGTTGTTATTGTAGCGGATTTCAAAGGTTTCTATTGCTAATTGTGGGTCAGCGTTAATCATGCTTGGAAACCTAATACTACCGTCAGTCAGCCGGTGTGGTTCTCCTTTCCCTCGGATTACGGAATAGATGTATTTGAAAAGTTGCTCGTTGTCGCAGTCTATTGGTTTATCCATGTTGCTGTGATTTAGGACTGTAAAGTTACGAAAAATCCGCCTATCTGTGAATAAGCGGATTCTGTAATTATAGGGGGAAATGTATCAGAGCAAGTGTTTCATAGCATTGTCTATCTGCTCATTATCGAAGCTGTCAAGATATATCTGTGTTACTCGTTCAGAGCTGTGACCCATGATTTCACGGATTACGGCTGTTGATACCCCAGCTCGTTTCAACACGGTTGCCTGACTATGCCGTGCGACATAAGTAGTGAGAGTTAGGGGTAAGCCTAAATCCTCGCCTATCTCTTTAAGCCGTTTGTTCACTTTGGCTATGACCTTATGAATACGGTTGGACTTCTGTATCTCCGTTTCGTGGAAGTCTGATAGGATTGGAAAGAGATACGGACTGTCTTTACGATGATACTTCTTTATAAGCTCAATTGCTTGTGGTTGCAGTGGGATTTTGATTAGCTTGCTTGTCTTGTGTCGCTTATAGACTAACTTCCCCTCTATGATGTTTGCAGGGGTGAGGTTGGCAATATCTATGAAGTTGATTCCGCCACAATAGTATGTAAAAGCGAATATGTCAATAGGGAATCGCATATAGCGGTTGGTGGACTTGTAGGCAAGAATACGGTCTATGTCCTCTTTGGATAGGGAGCGTTTTGCCGTTTCCTCATGCAGTCGTGCCACCTTATATTTCTTGAAAGGATAGTTTTCAGAATCGGCTATATTTTCCTCCATTGCCAAATTATAAATGGCTCGTAGCGTTCTAAATCTTATGCCGATTGTGTTTTCTGCCAATCCATGCTTCCGTAGCCATGTTTCATATCTCCGTAGGAAACACACATCTATGTCTGAAAAACAGATGTCAAGATGCTTGTTGAACGAAACAAGCGAGTTATAAACTTGTTTCACGGACAGCATATAGCCACGCCTACCCTCGTCAGTGAGCCGTTGGATTTGTTCACAGAATAGGTCATGCACGGTTTTTGGTTTAACTCGCTTGGCTCTATCGTCTATTAAAGTACTTGCAGTAAACTCTTTACGTTCAGATTTCAGTTTAACTATCTCTGCTGACAGCTCGCTTGCCTTATCTGCTATCAGCTTGCTAAGATACTCATAATTAGGGCAATTAGGTTTCAGCGTGTTTCTCTCAAAGTTCCAATACTTAGGATTGACGGACACGCCTAAACTCTTATACTTCTTTTTGCCGTCTTTGCACACGCGAATCATTAGAGGGTGTTCGCCATTTGCGAGAGTTTTTGACTTGTAACACACAATGTTAGCTGTTACGTTCATGCGGTTTGCTTGGTTTAACTCTCGGTTTAACCGTCAACTTCCGTGGGGCTGCCGCAGGCGTGCAAGGGAATAAAAAAAGAGAGCTACATTTCTATAACTCTCTGATTTTCAGTGGTGCCAACGGGAATCGAACCAGTGACACAAGGATTTTCAGTCCTTTGCTCTACCAACTGAGCTATGGCACCATCTTTCGCGGCAGGCTCTCTCGCTTGATTGCCTTGGTTGCCGTTTTGTTTTGCGTTGCAAAGGTAGGACTTTTGTTTGGTTTGTGCAAGTGTTTTGCGATATTTTTTAGATCTGTTTTGCAGTTTTATTTCGCTTTTTGCTTTTGTTGTGGCTTTTACTTCTGATTATTAGTGTGTTGTCGGTTTAGTGGAATGAGCCGTATTTTTTATAAAAAGCAGCGAGGGCACCATGATGCGGTGCCCTCGCTTAGTTGCTGATATGTATACAATAGCTGTTTATTGCTCTTCAATGAAGCACTGGTAGGGGTAGACTGAGAGGTCGAGGAGGATCAGGTATGTGCCTGCTCCGGGCGAATCCAGATTGTTACCACCTACGGTGAGATTGTCCTCTGTGCCACCGAGGTTGATATCCCATCCGTGGTTCATGCAGAATTTAAATATGTCGGAGTCCGATAGGGTGACTTCGCCTTCCCATGTCAGGTTGTCGTCCGATGGGGTCATTTCGATCGGTGCAGCGGCATTCCAGTCATTGTTCGATCCTACGATACCGATCGAGGTGATCAGTGTCTTGGTGTAGGACATGTTGCCGAGGTTCACGTTAAGATAGTATAGACCCTCTGTACCGTCGACCGTGAAATTGGTGTTTGATCCATTCTGGAGTTGGTAGTTGGTCTCTCCAGCGCCGTAGTTACCCTTGTCGTTGTTCCATTCTGCTGCTCCGGTGAACTTAAAGCTGCCTTTCAGATTTGCGAACCCGGTGTAGTTGATATAGTTTGTGGTGCTGAGTTTTGTTGACCAGCTCCATCCGTTTCCATCACCGGGGACGTAGACGAATGGGATTGCGTTGCTGATCGACCATGTCTGATCAAGAACGTTGATGTTCAGCATGAATTCTCCGGGCTTGTCCACAACGATCCATTCGCAGTCGGCTTCAGTGGTGGCGTAGGCCAGCGTGCCCTCTTCTTCGCCGGATCCGATAAATGTCAGCGAATGGTTCTGTTCCCAGGTCTGGCCGGCCTGTTTGGTCGATGCCGGGATTACCTTGAATTTCCATCCGCCATCGGTCAGCTGATCCGATGAAATGTCGACTTTGAGCTGGAACACCGGGTTGTCGTACTGGTTACCCTGGTGAGAGAGCTGTACGGCATCGGCTATCGAGTTGCCGTTGATCGTGCCATAGATATAGTAGGTCGATTCAACGATATGTTCGTAGGACAGGGGTGTGATTACGATGCTCTGTTGTGTGCCTACGGAGCCCAGCAGCACGGTTGTGGTGCCGTCAAGGGCATAGGCTACATAATTTACGTAGAGTGTGGACTGTACGGTGGGATCGCGTGTGACCATGGCTTTCACTGCCTCGTCGAGATCAGTTGCCGAAACCTGTGCCACTTTGATTGCGGTTCCGTCAGGTGCCGGGATGACATTGAGATCGATCTGGCGTGCGGCAGACATATCCTGTGATGTCGAAACGTTCATCACGATCTTCAGTTCCTGATTTTCAGGAAAATTCTCAAGCTTTGTGATATCCAGCAGGTCAACGTATCCGTCTGTGGCGGTTTCAAGGTTGACACTGCCGCCGTTGGCTACCACATCAATTGCTGTTATTCCGTCAGCAGGGATAATCGGCTGCTGTGGTGTTGTAGAAGGTGTGCCCTTCTCAAGATCCACATCGTCGCAGGCCGAGAAAGCCAGCGCGAGGACGGCTGTAAGTGCTATATTCAGAAATTTTTTCATTGTTCAGTTCATTTGAATGGGGGTTAATTGACTTTCTTGAACTCTACGGTCTTGGCTTTGAGGTTGACGGTCATGGTCACTTCGCCTCCGGTCCATCCGGGGATCTGCCAAGAGCCTTTGCCGCTCACTCCTGCACCTGAATAGATGCCGTTTGCGTTCATTTCAATATCCACTGTGGCGTCCTCTGCCTGAGATCCGAACGAATCGTCGTCCCAACCGGTCAGAGCCGTGTAGAAACGGAGTTGGAACTGACCTGCTGCAATATCGAATGTGCCGCTGTAGATCTGTGATCCGATCTTATCGTCGGCCTCAAACAATTTCCAATCCTCATAGTGATCTGCATTGGCTGCTGTCGGGCCGACCCATCCTTCGGGTGCGCCGACGAGATATATGAATCCGGGCAGACGGAGAGTCTTATAGCCCACCATGTGGGTGAATGTGATTACGTTTGATGTGATGGCATACAGGTCGTAGATATCTTCGCCTGCGCCTGCGAAAAATGAACGGACACGCATGTAGACCTTGCCTTCGTAATTCTTGTAGCTGTCCTCGTCGAGCTGCTCAAGCTTGTTGTAGCCGCGGCAGGCGTTGATTGCGTCGGCAATGTCGCGCGACGATACCTCGATCGTGGTTTTGTTGGAAGTTGACGGCAGTTCAACATAGTTCTGCGGTGTGGCTTCCGTGCCGGTGTATTTCCATTCAGCCGGTACACCATCAAATTCCGGATCCAATGAAACCTCTATTGCGTAAGTCGGGATCGTGCCCACTCCGTAGTCGGGTTGCGAGAGCGTGATTGTCACAGACTCTGTCTGATCAAGAATATAAGTGAAGTTGGCTGTGGGTGGAGTGTTGAGAAAATTTTTATTTGTCGGCACCTGAGCCTTGGGCTCCTCATTGTTGTCCTTCTCGCAGGAGGTGAACACCGAGCCAATGCAGGCCAGAGCCGCTATGATTGTGAATATCTTTTTCATGATTTTTGTTGACTTTTTGTCTCAAAAGTGATTAATATCCGGGGTTCTGACCCAGTGTTGCTGTGTAGTTGGTCGGGATAGCGTAGACCTCGCGGTATGAGTCGATTGACTGACCTTGCTGCACGCCGCCTTTCCAGCTCCAGATGTAGTTGCTGCCAGAGAACTGGCCGAAGCGGATAAGGTCGCTGCGGCGGTGTCCTTCCCAGTAGAGCTCGCGCATACGTTCCTGTAGCAGATTGTAGTCGTTAAGCTCGATGGCCGGCTGATTGGAGCGTTCGCGGACGCGGTCGAAATAGCTCTGGCCGTTGCATTCAACGCCTCTCAGCTGACATTCTGCAAGCATCAGGAAGGTGTCAGCGAGACGGAACAATGGGAAGTCGGCCGAGTTGAACGTGTTATAGAGCACGCCTTGTGTGTTGTCGTAGTCATCTTCCGAAGTGTAGACATATTTGACACACATGTATCCGCTGCCGGTCAGACCCCAGTCACCGATATCGTTGAGGTCGTTGGTAAATGTGCCCTCGTAGATCAGATAGCGTGGGTCGTCGGCGCCGAATGCGTCAGCAAGCTCGGGACGTACTCGGGGTCCACCCCATCCGGCAGCTGTGGAGCCGAACTTGTGGAACAGATCCTCCGGGATTGATGCGTTCCATGCGCCGATTCCGAGATAGGTAGTGCCGCCGTAGGTCTGCAGATTCGAGTTATCCTGAGGCACAGCCCAGAGAATCTCTCCGTTGCCGACGTATTTGTCATTGGAGCCGCAGAACAGATATTTGTATGTCGGTGCGAGCGTGTTGATAGTCTTTGTGATTTCCTGACATGCCTTGGCACATTCAGCCCACATCGGAGTTCCTGTGTAGACGCCGGCGTTCAGATAGAGCTTAGCCAGAAGCATGTAGGCTGCCTCGCGCGACAGACGGCCATATGTTTGCTGGGCTGCCGGTTTCACGTTAGGAATGGCATCGATAAGATCGGCGATTACCAACGGGAACATCTCCTGACGGGTCATGGTCACGGGAGTCTCCCCTACGGTATTGGCCTCTGTGATCCACGGGCCGCGGCCGAAAAGGTCCATCATATGGTAATAGCTGAGGGCGCGTAGTACGCGGATCTCCGCCTTCATCTCAGTGATCTCGGCGCCCGACAGAGGATTCTCCACCGATGTCGCCTGATCGATTGTGCGCAGGAACTGGTTGCACACGTTGATCTGATATGTGAAGCGCGACATACATTCGTAGAGCCAGTGGTTATCGGCCGACCATGTCGAATAGTCGAGCTCGTCAAGACCGGCATCATTCCAGTTCTTGCCGATAAAAGCCTCGTCGGAGCAGAGTTCCTGAAGGTTCCAGAGCTGACGGGTGTAAACACCTGCTCCACCGTCGTCAACCGAGATGTCGCTCTGGTCATTGACACCGGCAATCGCGAGTCCGGAATAGACCTGTGCGAACGACTGATAGTACTGTGCGCCGGTTGTCAGGGCGGTGACGTTGCTGGGATTTTTAGGTGTGACGTCGAGATCGCCGACACACGAGGTGGCACCGCCCAGCAGTGCCATGCAGCCAGCGGCTGCGTATGTTAGTTTCTTGAAATTCATAGTTGTGGATTCCTTGATTTAGATTAGAACGAAGCTACGACACCGAACGAGATGGTCACTGGACGGGGATAGAGATCCTTGTCTACGCCAGAGAAGATTTCCGGATCGAGGCCATTGTATTTGGTGATCACGAAGGGATTCTGCACCGCACCGTAGAGACGCAGGCGAAGCTGATCTTTCAGCAGCGACGGCCAGGTGTAGCCCAGGGTGATGTTGTCGCAGCGCACGAACGATGCATTGCGTACGAAATAGTCGCTCATAGCGCCGTTGACGCCAAGATCGTTGAACAGGAAGCGGTTGGCCATGAGGTTGCTCAGAGGAGTCGATGCTGTAGAGCTGATCGATACGTTGGCTGCCTCGGTGTTGTTGTAAACATAGTTGCCGAGGTTGGCGCGCAGTGCGAACGAGAAGTCCCAGTTCTTATAGTTGAACGAGTTGTTCCATGTCATGGTCACTTTCGGATCCTTGCTGTGGTAGTAATAGCGGTCGGCAGCCGTGATCTGGCCGTCGCCGTTGCGGTCAACATACTGGCCTTCGATCGGATTTCCGTTCACGTCATACACCTGCTGGTACACATAGAAGCTGTAGGCCGGTTTGCCTACGGTGTGGGCCATTACCTGACCACCGGTACCTGCGCTGATGCCCTCGCCGGCCATCATGAAATAGTCGGGGTTGTCGCCATAGGTCAGTTTGGTGATCTTGTTTTTGTTCCAGGAAACGTTGAAATCAGTTGTCCACGTGAATTCCTTGGTCACAACCGGACGTGCCGAGATATTGAATTCAACACCGATATTCTCCATGTCACCGATATTGGTGTTCAGGGCGTTGGTCAGGTTCGAGCCGGCCGGGAGTGTTGCCCATGTCAGAAGATCCTTGGTGTTGCGCTTATAGAAATCGATGCTACCGCTGATGCGGTTGTTCATGAAGCCGAAGTCGATACCGGCATTCCAGGTGTGGGTTTCCTCCCACTTGATGTCGGGATTGTAGCCGTTAGGCTTGATCGGGTTCACCCATCCTGTTCCGTTGGGGTTGGGATAAGCCCACTGGTTGGTGCCGGGATTACCGTTGTTACCCACCGTGTAGATAGGCATGTAAGGGAAATAGTCGTCGTTGAGGTCCTGCTGGCCTGTGATGCCGTAGCCGGCGCGCAGCTTAAGTTCGTTAAGCCAGCCGCGGGTGCCTTCCATGAAACTTTCGTCAACGAGTTTCCATGCGAGAGCTACAGAGGGGAACGTACCCCAGCGGTTGTCCTTGCTGAAGCGCGATGTGCCGTCCTGACGTACGGTTGCGGTCAGCAGGTAGCGGTCCATGAACGTGTAGTTCAGACGTCCGAAGAACGATACGAGGACAAGATCGTTGCGATAGCGGCTTGTCGGATAGGCCTGGAACGGGTTTTCCTCAAGAGTTCTGGTGAACTCCGATCCCTGCCAGCGGAAACGCTGATAAGAGTAGCCGGCTGTAGCGTCGAAGCCCGAGCGGATCGACTGAACATCCTTGCGATAGTTGAAGTAGAAATCAAGCAGAGTGTTCACCTTCACCTGATGTTGGCGGTTATAGCGGCCTATGCCGTCCTGGACATTCTTGATCTCGCCGTCGACCATACGGTCAGAACCGTTTTTCCAAGCCATCGGAGAGTAGGAATCAGTGATATTGCGGACATTTGAACGCGACACTTCGTAACCGAGGTTCAGGTTTGCGTGCAGATCGCGCAGGAACGGCATTGCAAGATCGAGCTGGAGGTTACCGATGCTCTGGAGCACGAATGAACGTGAGCTGTAGTCCTGAAGCATTGCTATAGGGTTGAGGGCCTCGTTGCGGTTGATCGCGCTGCCCTGGGAATCCGGGCCGGCGAGGTTAGCGCCTACGTATGTCGTCCAGTTGTTGAACACGTTGCCTGCCGGATTCTTGACCGGAAGAGTCGGGTTGAAGCCGATGGCGTTGCCAAGGGCTGCGGCATCATAGTAATTATTGCTGATCCATGCGCCGCGAACGTTAGCGTTGACGCTCAGAAGGTCGTCGAAGAATTTCGGCGACAGGTTGATGCCGACGGTCGCACGGTCCATACCGGTTGTCTTGATGATACCGTTGTTGCCTGTCCAGCTTGCCGACACGCGGTAGGGGAGCGATTTGAACGTGCCGCCCACCGACAGGTTGTAGTCCGATGAGATAGCCGTTTCAAGAACGCCCTTCTGCCAGTTGGTGTTGGCGGTTCCGAGTGCGTTATATTGCGTTGATCCTACGCCATAATAGTTGGTGATGAATTCGCGGTACTGGTCCGCATCCATCATCTCTATATAGTTGCGTGGGGTGTTGATGTACATGTTGGCCGAGAAGGTCACCTTCGGTTTGCCGGCGGTGCCTTTCTTGGTAGTGATGATGATTACGCCGTTCGATGCGCGGCTACCGAAGATCGCGGTGGCCGATGCATCCTTCAGGATGGTCATTGACTCGATATTTTCCGGATTGACCAGCGAAAGGGGGTTAGCCGAGCCGGTTGCTGTCTTGGTGTCCATAGGAACGCCGTCGATCACGATAAGAGGCTCATTGGATGCCGACAGTGATGCGCCGCCACGGATAATGATGTTGGCGCCACCTTCCGGCGATCCGCCGTTGGTTGTGACCACTACGCCCGGGCTGCGGCCCACGAGCAGTTCCTGTGCCGATGTGGCGAGGCCTGCGGCAACTTCACTCGGTTTCACCATCGAGACGGCTCCCGTGGCGTCGGCTTTCTTGATTGATCCGTAGCCGATGGCCACTACTTCGCCGAGCATTACGGAGTTCTCGGTCATGGTGACGTTGATCTCTGTACGGCCGTTGACAGCCTCGCTGACCTCGTTGTAGCCTATGTAGGTGAACACGAGTGTCGCGTTACTGTTAACTGTCAGCGTGTACCGGCCGTCAATATCGGTAGCCACGCCCGTTTGCGATCCTTGGGCTATGACACTGGCCCCGATCAGAGGCTCGCCTTCAGAGTCGGTTACCGTACCGCTGACCGTAACCTTTTGCGCCAGAGCCGGCAATGCGCAGAAAAGCATGGCCACGAAAGCCACAAGCGCCTTCCGACTCATTTGAAAACAAATGTTCTTCATGCAAATTGTTTGTTAAATTACTTTTTGGTTAAATATGATATAATTCTCTAAAATGTCTGTTGTTCAGGTTGTTCCGTCGGCTTTCATGGCTGTGCCGTAAGCTGTTGGCGCGTATTCCGAAGCGCCAGATCCAATGGCATTTAATTAAAGTGGACAATAGTCCGATAAAATTTCACGCATTTTCAGTAGCAAATTAAGATAAAAATTTTTATAAATTAATAACTTTACCCAATTACCCCCCCCCATTTTTAAATTTAATTAACAAAACATCAACTCTTGCCACCATTTCACCTCCATTCGCCCTGTCGGTGTCGCGCATCTCCGGGCAAAAAAAAGCGGTGCACTCATCATTGAGCGCACCGCCGGCTGTATTGTTATGGTTCCGGTTATTCCTCCGGACTCATTTCAAGCTGAATTATATTGGCATCATCAACCAGATACTCCTTGGCAAACTTAGCCAGATCCTCGGCTGTGATGGATTCGAGAATGTTCAGATAGTCCGAGTGCATGTCGCGTCCGAACTTGTCATACATGTGCATCACCGTGATCCAGTAGGCATTCTCGTCGGCGTTGTCGGCATAGTTCTTGGCCATGTATTGCTTCACCTTCGATATTTCCTCGTCGGAGATATTTTTCGGATTGGTCAGCGACTCTATGGTCTCGGCCACGATTGTGAAAGTGGAGTCGGCGTTTTCCGGAGCAACGCGGATATAGACAGGCATGATCACGTTGGCATTCTCCGCATCGCTCTTGCCGTTCATTCCGGCACCCACGCCGATATGGCTCTTGACGCCATAGGTCCAGCCGCGGCGTTCGCGGATGTCGTCGCGCAGCTTGGCCTGCGCTATCTGGCCGAGCATATGGCCGGTCACCACATTTTTCAGGTTATAATTGGCCGGGGTGTGGTAGAACGTGTAGACAATCGACTGGGGATTGGCCATAGGCTGTGTGAAGCGCATCTTGACTTTCCCGGGCATATAGCGGTAGTCGATATCCTTGGCTGTTTCCTTGCGTCCGGCTGAGGGAAGCGACGCAATATAGCGTTCCACCAGCGGACGGATCGAATCCATTGTGAAATTGCCGGTGATGAAGAACGAGAAGTCGCCCATGTCATCGAAACGGTCATGATAGATAGCCATGATGCGGTCATAGTCCACGCGGTCACATCCCTCCACGGTAATTTTCGCTCCAAGGGGATGGTGATTGTAGACAATCGAGTGGATCGAATCGCCCATGGCCGATGTCGGATTGGAGCTCTGGCTGGCGAGACGGGTGCGTGTGTTGTCCATCAGTGTGGCGAATGCGCGCTCATCCTTGCGTGCGCCGGTTGAGCGGAGATAGACCATCTGCATGGCTTCGGTCAGCGAAGCAGGGTTGGTGGCTGCTCCTACGGTCTCCTCCATATTGTCTATGGTAACGGCGGAGCGTACGTTCTTACCCACGAGCAGACGGCGCAGATCCTCCGTAGAGTAGGGGCCGTATCCGCTGACGGCAAGCACATCGTTGGCCATCTTGTAGTCCGGACCCAGTGTCGGATCATAGTTCTGCGAGAAACCGCCGGGGCTGTAGCCCTGGATCAGGATGCTGTTGGGGTTGCTGCTCTCGGGGCGCAGGAACACGCGGATGCCGTTCGACAGCGTCCACACTGTAGCTCCGAACTGCGGAAGGCTCTCTTCTTTGACTATGCTGCCGGCCACAGGCTCCTCTGTCAGGATGGGGCCTTTGACTGCTTTGTCCTCCCATTGTGCCAGTTCGCTGCCTTTAACCTTGGCGTATGCCTCTTTCAGCGTCTCAGGGGTCACGCGTAGGGTATCGGCCTGAGGGACGTAGGAGATGATCACTACATTGTCGTCCTCCGGCGTGACCACTTCTTTGATATAGGCGTTCAGATCGTCGAGCTTTATTCCGCCGATCACACCCTTCATCATCTTGTATTTTTGTTCCGCCGAGGGTATCGCGCCGCCGTCTATGTAGTGGCGCACGTAGCGTCGGGCATAGTCGGTGTTGGTGGTCGACGTGCGGCCGGTGAATGCATTGTCGGCTTCGGTGCGCAGGTCTATTTTGGCGCGCTGGAGCTCTTCGGGCAGGAAGCCGTGGGCGGCTGCGCGTTTAAGTTCTGTGGCTATCGCGGTAACAGCGTCGGCGGCACGGCCGTTTTTAATCGGGGCGCGTACAACAAGCGCGTGCTGTGTGCGCGACAGGAGATATTTCACATCGCCGATGGCTATGTTGGTCACCGGTGAGTTCTCAGCCTGCTCAACTTCGGTCAGACGCTCTGCAAGTATCGACGACACGAGCGATTCTATCGAAGCTCTTCGCAGTTCCTCGATGGTATTGCTCAGCGAGTCAGCCAGATCGTCATGTTTGATATATATCTGCAATGTGGTGGCCGATTGTTCCGGGTCGGTCTGCACTGTGGCGGTGATGCCTTTGGTGGCAGGAACGGCGATCGGGAACGATTTGACGGCGTTGGGCTTGACGGGATAGTCGGCCCACAGTCTCTTGATCTCTGCCTCGATATGGTCGGGATCAACATCGCCGGTCACTATGATACACTGGTTCTGCGGATGGTACCATTTCGCATAGTAGTCGCTCAGCTCTTTCGGCTTGAAGCTGTCAACTACGCTCATCAGGCCGATCGGCATTCGTTGTCCGTAGATTGAGCCGGGATACACATGCGGAAGCGCCTTCTCGAGCAGACGGGTCATTGCCTGGCCGTTGCGCTGACGCCATTCGCCGCGGATCACACCGCGCTCGTCGTCAATCTCCTTGGGATCGAGGGTCAGGTCGCCGCTCCAGTCGCGCAGGATAAGCAGACATGAGTCAAGGCTCGAATGACGGGTGGTGGGCACCTCACAGATGTTGTAGACTGTCTCGTCGGTCGAGGTATAGGCATTCAGGTTCGCGCCGAACTTCACGCCGATCGATTCCAGATAGCTGATCAGCGAATTGCCCGGAAAATGTTTTGTGCCGTTGAAGCACATATGTTCAAGGAAGTGTGCCAGACCGCGCTGGTTTTCCTCCTCGTTGACCGATCCTACGTTCATCGCAATGAAGAAGTCGGCGCGGTTGGCCGGTTTCTCATTGTGGCGGATGTAGTAGGTCAGGCCGTTGTCGAGCGTGCCGATTCTCACATCGGGATCCGTCGGCAGATGGTTGAGTTTCGCGCCGGCTGTCAGCGACAGGCCGATGGCCGCGAGGCTCAGAAGTGGTTTCAATAGTTTCATATCTGTTAGGGATGATTGTTTAAAATATGAATGATAGTGCGATGTCTACATTGTCCGTCCGAATTCCCCGGGCATAGCTTCCGTGGTTGTAGCGGCCGCTCAGTTGCAGAGCATACTTGTTGTTGATCGCACGCGAGGCATGTACGCCGGCACCTATCGTCGTGTGGCTTTTTGAAAGAATGTCATATTTGTCGACCTCCATATCGCGTAGCTGCGGCAGCGTCGAGGAATCATATTCCATATTCATGTTGCAGTCAGCCGGAGCGGCATAGTGCGCCGAGAGGCTGACTCCCATGCGCCATAGTCGGCCGAGTCCGCGGTCGGCTCTCAGGCTGATGCCGGGGGTGATATGACTCAGGGTGATATGGCGTTTCGGGTCGGCATACGACTCACGGCTACGTTCATAAACGGCTTCCGGTTTGACCGACAGCTCTGTCGCGTTGTCCGGACGCCATTGCCACAGGCCGCTGACGCTCAATGCGGTCAGCGTGTGGGTGTACATATCCATTGATCCGATCTGCGGATAGATATTGCCTGCCGGATCGCCGAAGATGTTCTCCGTGCCGGTGCGTTTGGTGATCGTCGCTCCGGCATTCACCGCCCAGTCGTGCTGTTCGCCCGGAGCGAGCCAGCCGCCTTGCAGTCGAAGGCTGTTTTCGCTGACCGAAGCCAGTGGCAGCTTGTTAAGGCCGGTCAGGATATGGTCAAATGCAAAATTGCGGTAACTCACCGACAGTACACCACCGCGCTGGCTCGACGGATATAGGTCGAGGCTCGCGCCCCAGCGTTGTCCATTGTAATAGTGGCTGGCGCTGTTGGAGGTGAATCGTTGGTAGTGTGTCCCGAGGCCGGTCAGATGCCAGAATGCTCCTGTGGTCATCTCGTTGACGAACTCAAGGCTGCATGTCTGTTTGTATTTGCGGAAGTTGACACTAACTCCGGCATGATAGTCGCTTGAACCTATTCTCATCGCGCCGCCTACGCTTATATCGAGCTTGCCGGTGACGTTGCGTGGGCGCGGATCCACATTGCGGTAATAGAGTCCGGCCGTGTAGCCCAGACTGACGCCCCAGCTCCAGCGGTCGTTATGGTCAGCATAGCCTCCGGAGAAACTGTAGATCTCCCCTTTGAGATCGCCGCCCACGGAGTCGGCCGTGAAATAGGGATAGATCAGATCGGCGTCGGAACTCTCGTTCCACACCACCGACCGTTCATGTCCGTTATGATAGGCTGCCGATCCCCAGAGGGTCGAACTTTTGTGCTTGATATAGCTGTCGGCCTCTATGCCCCAGTAGTCGAGTCCGTCGCCACGCTGGCGGTCTATGGCCTCGCTCTGACGCTCGTTGCGGTAGACGCCCGACAGCGAGCTGTAGCTCTCCGCGAGCATCCACTGCTTGATCGCCGGATTCTCGTAGGCCTGCGGTGTCATGCGCCATAGCTGGCTTTCGTATGCGGCTATTCGGGTGTTGACAGATGCGACAGAGTCGGCGGTAGCCCCGTGAGCTGCCGTCGACACTGCCGTTGTTATCAATAAAGTTATCGCTAATTTCATTGCATGGGTGTTACGCCGTCGTAGGTTTTGGTGGTGCAGAGTGTGCCGTCGGCGTTGATGGCTGTACCCTGAAGTTCAATTTCCGATGCGGTTACAAAGGCGTTGAAGTCTTCGGTCGAATTATTGGTGTCTTTCAGCACAGGATTGCCGGCCTCGTTGACGTACAGCATCTTGCGGCGCACGCTGTGGAAGAAACGGGTCTTGTCGGAGCTGCTTGTCGCTACCCATGTCCAGCCGCAGTCGAGTGCCGGAGATGTCACGTTCCATGCATAGTTGTCGCGGAGGGCGATGTTGACAACGTCGATCACCTCATTGTTGGGGATATAATAACCGGTCTTGTTCATTGTTAGCACGGCACCGGTGGCTGGGATTGTGAGTTCGTATGTTGCTTTGTAAACGTTGTCGGTTGTGAATGTCTCGGGATTGCTTACACGGGCTATGCCGATCGCGCGCTGTCCCTGGTCAAGAATGGTGATTGAGTTGGAATAGGAATAGATCTTGTCCATATTGGGAACATCAGGGTTGTCGGTGTCCTGCTGGCTTGCCACATTCGACACATCATACCATTCAACGTCGGCGTGAGTCAGGTCGAACGACAGATCGTTGGTCAGTTTGTTGTTGTTGGCGCGGTCGGCGATCAGGAAATATTCGCCGGGCTGTACCGGGAACTGGGTGCCGTTGCCGGGAACGGTGAACAGAGTGCGGATCACAACTGCTTCGTCCATGATGTCAGGATCGTAGGTATATTTCTGTGCTGTGGAGAAGTCACTCTCGAAGAATGAGATTCCGTCGGCGTAGAGCACGTGGTCGGTATTGTTGTAGAGCTTGATATATGTGTCGCGGATTTGAGCGCCGGCCGAAGTGGTTGTGCCGGTGTTGAAAACCTCGGCAATGATCAGGTCATCCGATTCGATGGTGTTGTAGGCTGTCAGCTCAATATTGTTTTCGCCGCTGCGGATCTCTACGTTCTGTTTCATAGCGCGCATGGTCGATTCTGCGCCGTTGCTCAGGCGCACCTGGGCGGTGTAGGTGATGTTATACAGTCCGGGCACCAGCTCTATGTCTGATTTGTTGGTGAATGTCTTCACCTGATTGGTCGATACATTGACAAAGGTATATTCCTCGCTCAGGATCTCTGCGTCAGTGATCTCTTCGGGGAGGGTGATGTTCAGACTCACGGGATAGTAAACGATGGGTGCGTCATCGTCCGAGCAGGAGGTCAGGCCTGCTGTCATGCCGCCAAGAAGTGCGGCTGCAAGAATGAATTTTGTAATTTTCATGAGGTTAAAGTTTTTATGTTATGTTTTATTCAATTTTAATTTATTTCTGTAGGGTCGCAACCTGTTGCGGCCGCTTTTCAAAATCGGTTAATTTATCTGTCTGTCATATTGTTATCGTCGCCTCCATTCCGAAATATGCTTCCGATGTTCGGCGGATGGTCAACCCATTCGATTTGTAATCCGGCAGATAATCTATTATTCGGTTCACGTAGGCCGACAATCTCAGATAGCGCCCTATCTGCTTGGTGGCCTTGAAGTTGAGATACATTGCTGTCGGAACTTTCATCTGAGTGAACAGCTGTGGTGCGAAATCGCGGATCAGATGCTGTTTCAGGGCATCGGCGGCATCGGCGGCGGTGTAGGGATGGATCTCGCCGTCGTCGGCCGATATATAGCCCACGGGGATGCCGTTTTCTGGTAGCTTGCGGCTCTTGACCCACCAAACGCATTGCAACGTAGTGGTGAAGATCAGTCCCCATCGGGGTATCTGGGTGTCAAACATGAAGTTTGTGTTGAATTGGTCGTTGACGCGGCCGTCGGTCGTGTCGTAGAGACCTACGAATTTATCGCTGATCGCGGTGTTGTTGATAACGGTGCTGATCGGGTAATACAGCATCTGTGAGTTCGAATAGGTGGAGCGAAACCATGCGCCGGTCACGGTCAATGCCGTTGCAAGTGGTTTCCAGCGTGCCGTCGAGAGCTGTAGTTCGATGCCCTGCTTGTTGATCCTGGTGCCGTTGGTCACTTTGTTATATCCGTCCAGAATCTTCATGTCGGTGTAGGGCAGTCCATCGGTTGTGGGTGGCGCGGTCAGTTCGCCCGGTTTGATGCCGCTCTGGTCATATTTGCGGAATTCATAGCTCTCGTAGATCCTTGAGTAGCGGTAGCCGTCGTTCATCCGTTCGCGGAAGTAGGTCACGGAGAGCCGGTTCTTGCCCCAGTCCACGCCGAGGCGAAGTTCCCATTTCTTGTTTCTCGCCGCTTTCAGATCATAGTTCGTAGGATCGGTGATATACGTTCTGAGGTTGACGGCCGACAGATTGTACGGGTCGTTGATGTCATAGTAGCCGAGCTGGACGAAATCGGAGTAGTGGACCTGTGGGAATAGATAGTCCAGTGTCGGCATTTTGGTGGTAAGACCGAAGCCGCCGGCTATGGAGAACTGCATCGGCAGTCCTGCGGCCTCAAACGATGGGAATGTCCATTGGGCGTTTATTCTCGGGTCTATGTAGGGGCGCCCTGAAAGATAGTAGCGGCTGTCGAGCGAGGGGAGTGCCATCAGGCGTGCGCCTATCTGGGCCTCTAACTTGTGACTTCCGAACAGCGATGTGATTCCCTCCTCTAAAAAGGCCGATACGGTGTGCAGGGCTGGCACGTCGCGATAGGCGCGTGGACGTGTTGTCCAGCCTCCGCTCAAAGGTCTGTCGAGGTCATAGATCTGACCGCGGCCATAGTTCTTGGTGAAGGTCCATTCAAAGCCTCCCTTGTAGTTGTGGAGCCAGCGTCCTGTCGAGGCCGATCCGGCGGCGCGGAGTTTGGTGTATATGTCAACTGGTTTGCCGTCAATCTGGAAATCCGACAGATAGGTGCCGAGAAGGTATTTCCCGTCATGCACTCCATCTTCCCATGTTGTGGGGGCAAGCGGTGTGCCGTTGGCGGTCACTTGTTTGCGTCGTGTTAGCTGATCGCTGACGTAGGCCACCGATGTATTGAGCCCGGCGGATTCAAGCCACGATATTTTCGGGAACGTGAATGTCAGGTCTGAGGTCAGCGACGCGCGGTTGTATTTGCTCTTGTATTCGTCGATCTTGCGTTGGTTGAGGTCGGGGTCAACTTTGGCATTGTCGAACGAGCCGGTATAGTCTGCGCTCAGATTCCAGACGGTGCCTACCGCCGGCCTGTCCCAGCGAAGACGCATTCGGATTGACGCATTGGCGCGTTTGTAGTTCTCGAGATTGTTGCGCGGATCGCTCTTGGAATCGAGGAAGCCGGCATCTATGTTCATAACGTGGTCGCTGTTGCCGAGGTTGAAACCTTTGCCGGCGGAGAAGAGCTTGCTGTATTCGTCGGCTTTGAATCTTGCGGTCCATGGTGTTGCACGGCGGATGCGTTTGATGTTGACAACGCCGGAGGTCAGGTTGCCGTATTCTGCCGACGGGATACCGCGCATCACCTCCACGCTCTCTATGTTGTCGGTGGAGATCGAACGCATGTCTACACCTCGGTTCACCGTCGATCGGACGTAGGATGCATCGCCGCTGCTTGCTCCCGGTACTTCTGTCAGGTTGCCGTCGGTGTTGATGGGGGTGCCGTCGACCACAAACGGGGTGCCGAGTGATGAGATTGCATAGTCCGGGTCGGTGCTCAAGGCTCCGCTGGCGCCTATGTTGCCGGTTTCTCGAAGTGAGATGGTGTTGCTGCGGCCCATATCCGGGGTCTTGGATATATTGCCCGGAAGCAGTTCGAGCAGGTCGGTGAAGCTCGTAGGCTGGAGATGCGACATGGCGGCGCGGTCTATTCGTGATCCGCTGGTAAGTCCGGTGTTCTCGCGTGCCGTGACAACCACCTCACCTAAATTGCGGTTGTCAGGTTGCAATGCTGTGGTGAATGTCTTGTCGGCGGTGCCGCTTAGCGGAGTCTCAAAAGTTGTATAGCCTATGTATGAGATGCTTAAGGTTTGTTTCCCGGATGGAACGCGGAGACTCCAGTGTCCATCTGTGTCTGTGTGCGTGATGAGGTTGCCGGGTGCTATCTTGATTGTTGCGAATGGAAGAGGTTCGCCGGTTTGCTGGTCTGTGACGGTTCCGTTGAGAACGCGGTCGGCTGCCTGTGCACTGATTCCAAGTACGATGGTTATGAAAAATATGATAAATTTTCTCATTCGGAGATGGGATGATTGCTGTAGTTCTGCTTTTCGCAGTGCAAAATTACTGCTTCCTATCCCCTCGGTCAATACCCAAAAGTAGGTATTTTTTACCCCTGATTTCTATTCCGGATACCCATAATTATAGAGATGTTACCCCTTGTTTGGCATCCGTATGGCACGAGCCTTCGGATAAATGGACCGAAGGCTCGTGTTATATAGGTGTTTAGCCGGTATGGCTCAGATCATTTGATGTACACTTTGTCTTTTCCTACAATGTAGATGCCGGGGGTGAGATTCTCCGGATTGCGCTGACGGCCGTTGAGGTCATAGACTCGTTTCTCGGAATCATCCTGAGTTGTATCCGGAGTTATGGATTCGATTCCGCCAAGCGGTGTGTCATGGCTTCCGTCGAAAACATAGACCGATGATCCGGGAATGCTGACCGATATGGGGGTGTCAAGGTTCAATGCCTTGTTGTCGGTTGATAGCCCGGAAAGATCTGCCTGATCTTCAAATGCTTTCTCAAGATAGAGCGCACGGGTCTCATAATCGGGAATCTCAAGGACATCGCGCAGGGTGAATGTGAAGGTCTTGGCACTGGTCGACGGGTTGCGGAGTGTCAGCACGGCATCATTGCCGTTCCATGCGGCCCAGCCATAGACGTTGGCGCTTGATCCATCCCATGGATTGCCACCCACCCAATGGATATCGGGGAGAACTTCTGCGTTCTTTTCCTGCCATTTGATGCAATTGGCGATATCTTTCCAGAGTGCCCCGTTGTTGATGCTGTTGAGCAGTTTGGAGTCGCAGTAGAGTTCTACCATACCGGAGCCGCATGCAAACGCGCACCGGATCTCGCGGACTATGCCGGCGTAATCCATGTTTTTGGAAACATCGCCGTATTCTGTCAGGATAACGCCATGGGTCATCAGGGTATTGATCGGGCACAGGGGCGAATTCTGTATGAAGTTCTGGTAAACCAGACGGTCTCGGTAGGTGATCCATTTCTCTCGGTCTGTGCCTTGGTTACCGATCTCGCCGTAGTCCTGTTCCTGACGCCATACGGCATCTGTGTAATGGAACCAGAATGGGGAGGCCCAGGTGCCCACGGTGGTGTTGAAGAACATGTCGGGGCGGATCTCACGGACAGCACTCAGTATGTCAATTATTCCCTCTGCGTTTTCCTCGCCGGTGTATCCTGAGTCGGGGCCGGTGGAACTGAATTGGGCGCTGATACCGTCGAGCTTGAAGAAGCAGAAGTTGTATTTGTCAACCATGTCGCTGCATGCGTTGAGGAACACGTTATAGTAGGCCGGATTGCTGAGTTGCATACCACCTTTGTCCGACCAGTAGGCACGGCGTAGATCGCCTGATGTGCCGTAGCCACCTACCGGACCGAGCCATGCGCCTGTGCCGGCGCCTATCTGGTTTGCAACCTCGTAGGGCTCTTTGAAGCCGTTAGGGAAGCCTTTGTTGAAGGACCATGTGCCATACTCATCCCAGCCGTCATCCCAGACAAATGCTTTGATACCTACTCCATGCTTGTCAAAGAGGTTGGTCTTCCATTCGTTGACCACTCCAACGCAGTCCTCGGCGGTCATGTGTCCTTCGTAGGTCGCGGAGTTGTTGCGGTCAATATTTAGCTCATACCATGAGTTGTAGTGGGGGAAGGGACGCCATGCCACGGCTCGTTCTCTCTCGCTGTATGCTAAGAATGATCGGCGTGCCTGATCGGGGGCGATGAGTCCTACAACACTGCTTACTTTCCAGCTTTTGCCGGCCTCAAGTGTCGTGTGACGGCTCCAGAGGCCTTGGATTATTCGGGTTTCGTCCTCTCCGTCACCGCCGGTTGTGTTCTGCTCGAAACCGCTGGCCTGGCTGACGCTGGGATTCCAGGTGATGGTGCCGCTCGATGTGACGGTCTCGGTTCTGACTTCAATGAAGTAGCGGACGTAGTATGTGCCGGCTTCAGGAATGTCGATATTGTAGACGTTGTCGTTAGATACTCCGCCGGTGAATCCGATGTGGTAGTCCGAGGCAACTACATTCTCATCTTTGTCAAGAAGATCCACGCCGAGGATGTTCAGGCCGTGTGAACCGCTTCCGTAACGGAAGGTGACGGTGTGGTTGCCGCCGGTGGTTGCCTTGATGAAGCCGCGTTTGCCTCTGACATAGCTGGAGCTGAAGCCAAGGTTGGTGATGCCGGTAGGTAAAGTTGTGCCGGTTGGTGCCCATGTCCAGTACGATGGGTTGGCAACGATCCCTTCATAGTAATCGTTTGTTGTGTCCGGACTCCACGCTGAGTATGTGAATCCTTCGTCTGCGGTCATTCCGCTTGTGGTGCTGCCGCTGCTGCTGGTCGAGATCACGCTGGGGCTCCACGTGATGGTGCCGCTGGAGGTGATGCCTTCTGTCTTGGTGTCCATGAAGTAGCGGACGAGGTAGGTGCCGGCTGCTGGAACATTGAGGGTGTAGACATTGTTGCTTGCTGCGCCTCCTGTATAGCCGGTGTGATAGTCCGAGGCGACTACATTGCCATCGCTATCAAGCAGGTCTACGCCAAGGATATTCAGCCTGTGGGTACCGCTGGTATAGCGGAAAGTAACGGTGTGGGTGCCGCTCTGGCTGAATTTGCCGAAGCCGCGTTTGCCGTGGACATCGGATGCCGTGAAGCCGAGTGATTTTATTCCTGCCGGTAGTTCTGATCCCGGTTGCCAGGTGAAATATAGGGGGTTGCTGACGGTCGTGGCGTAATCGTCGTTGGTGTCGCGGCTCCAGCTGTTGAGCATGAATCCTTCGTCGGCGGTTACGGCTCCTGTCGTGCCATTGTCTGCGGTCTCTATGCTGTTGATGCCGGTAGGCGTTTCAAGTCCGGCGAAGATGCTCTCTGAGGCAAGAACGGCTCCTCGGGTGTTGCCGATAACCTCAGGTGCGTCCGCTGCGTTGATCTCATAAATCATCGGGATTACGTTGTGCATCTCGACATCATTCACCGCTGTCAGCGTCAGCTCTGTGCGAAGGTAATGGGAGCCGTCGCGGAGTATGGCTCGCCATTCAAAACGCAGGTCGCCATATTCAAGTGTTGCACGGATGCTGTGACCCGGGAGTCTCTCAGAGGCTACGGTGGCGGTGGGATCGGCGGTCAGCAACTCGTGCCCCCAGGAGGTTACGGTCATTGATGAGGCTGGAACTTTGTTTCCTTCATTGCCGAGAGCTACTGTAAATAATTCAGTGCCGGCTTTTAAACCCATTTCGGGGCATCCGCCGAAAAGTAGTTTGCCATCCTCGTTCAGGAATGTGGCGGTCAGAAGCTCATTCGATAATGTCAGTTCTGTAGTCCCATCCCCGGTGTAGTTGGCCTCTCCGGCTTGTACTATCTGTGGAAAGATGACCGATTGGGCGTTCGCGGTCTGTGTTGTCACATTTGCCGACAGTGCAAGCAGCAGGGCGGACAAAAATGTGTTGACGCGAATTGTTGTTTTCCTCATGGTGATAATGTTTGTCGTTTAAGATTAATTGGAGTGTTGTTCTCTGGTATTTGTTTATGTGAATTCCGTGAAGGCCAATGGTAGAAGCGAGGCTACGGATGGCAGTATGTAGATCTCGTCGCCTCCGCAGAGCATCACTCTGACGCCGTGTCCGGCAAGGGTCTCGTATTCAAGCAGTGCCTGACGGCATGCGCCGCATGGGGCGATGGGGGCGGTCACGAATTTTCCGTCGGTGTCGCGTGCCGCTATTGCTATGCTCTCGAATTTAGCCTCGGGATAACGGGCATGGGCATAGAAGCATGCCGAGCGTTCGGCGCATGTCCCCGATGGATAGGCCACATTCTCCTGATTGGCTCCGGTGACAATTTCTCCGTTGTCGAGCTGTATTGCGGCTCCGACGCGGAAGTGGCTGTAGGGTGCGTAGGAGCGTTCGGTGGCTTCGCGTGCAAGTTCTACAAGTCGGCGGTCTGATTCGCTCAGCTCGTCAAACTGAGCCACCTCTATCTGGATCTTTATCTCTTTTTGTTTCATGGTCTTATCTGTACGCTTATTCTATTACGCCTATGGTCTTGAGCCTTTCACCTCCCTCGGGATCATTGACTATCGAGCGGAAGTAACGCTCGTCATAGCCCCCGAACACCGGTGATTCTGGCATGCCGGTCTCTGTGCGTGCGAACTTGCCGTCGCGCTCTTTCTTGATGTTGCCGTCGAGATATTTGACCAATAGGTATTCTCCGAGCTGACGGTAACGGTCGGTATATTTCTTTGACCAGTCGGCCGAATGGTCGTTGAGGAATTTCGTGGCTACCTGGGGATCAAGCGTGGCTACTTCTGTGTAAAGGGTTGTCACCTCTGATTCTATCGTGTCCTCCATCGCTTTCTGGATGCTGCGGATGTCGGGGATCATCTGTGAATAGCGGTTGTAGGCTTGGTTTGCCACAAAGTTCGTGACCCAGAAGGCTGCATCCCATTTCAGCGTCAGAAGATCGCCGTTGCCCACTGCGAATTCATGAGGTGCTCTGCTCAGACAGCTGTACATCGGGATGTAGACGCAGGTGTTGGCATCGTCAACGCCGAACCACAGTACGCCGCGCATCTGTTCCGGTGCGTCTTTCTTCAGTTGGGCCACAAGCGAGAATCCGGTCTGCTGGGTGGCGATGGCGCGTTCGTGTGTATATTCAACGGAATCAACCTCGTAGGTCAGCGGTCGCCAGCGGTAGGGGACTTTGAACGGACCGGCTCCTGCATCTTTGGTCATATCCAGCGGTGTGTCCTCGAAATGGTCGCGCATCATCCACTTCATGTTGTTGGCCGTCAGCTTCTCTTTCGGTTCTACCCACAGTGGCAGTGGGTCTCCTTTGCCGTAAAGCACCCAGTCGAGATAGGGGGTCATATCCTCGGCGGCATATTTGTTGTAGAAGGACCACACTCGGCCGTCACATCCTCTGAGTGCGCCGCCGTCGGTGATGGCGTATGCTCGTGAAAAACTGAAATCTTCATCCTTGCCGTTGAAGTAGCCCTGCTGACGGGCGAATTTGATCACGTCGGGCGAATAGAGGGTCTCGCCGCTTTTGTCTTTCAACGGGAATTTGTGGATGCGGCTGTGGTTGGCGTGGCCGGAAATGCATCCGTCGGGAATGCGGCGTGCAACCCACACGGCTCCTTTGTCGCTCTTGCCCTTGCCGATCAGCTCCATGATCCACACTTCATTAGGGTCGGCTATCGTGAACGATTCGCCTTCGCTGGCATAACCGTATTCTTTGACGAGATCGGTCATCGTTTTCAAGGCCTCACGGGCTGTCTTGGCTCGTTCAAGGGTGATGTAGATCAGCGAGCCGTAATCGATAAGGCCGGAGCCTGCAAGTTCGTGGCGGCCGCCCCAGGTGCTTTCGGTGATTGCGAGGCCATGCTCGTTCATGTTGCCGATGGTGGTGTAGGTGTGTGCCACTTCCGGGATCTCGCCCAAGAGCTTGCCTGTGTCCCATTCAACAACTTTGCGTGTCTCCCCTTTCTTGTGGTCGGCTGCTGGCTTATGGTAGAGCTCACCGTAGAGGGTGTGGCTGTCGGCGGCGTAGGTCACAAGCGACGAGCCGTCGGTGGTTGCGCCGGGGGTGGCGATGAGGCCGGTGCAGGCCAATGCTTCTGCGGCTCCGGCAAGAAATGCTATTGATAGGATGTGGCTTAGTTTCATTGTCGTTTGGTGTTCTGATGGTTTGTTCTCGGCAAAATTACAACATTTTTTTGCTCTTTTGTGCTTTTCTGCGCTTTTGTGCTCGCTCTTTCTCTTGCTTTAACAATATTTTGTCCTATTTTTGCGATATGAAGACTAAGTTTTTGACTCTTACACTGTTTTTCTCTTTCGTTTCCTCGCTCTGGGCTTCTTCCCCGGTCGAGGGGTTGATGGAGCGTATAGATTCCGGCCTGTCCCGGAAGATTGAAATCGTGATTGTGCCTGATTCAATGGATTTTTTTGAATTGGATCAGGTCGGGATAAAGCCGGTGATTCGTGGAAACAATGATGTCAGTCTGGCTGTCGGGCTGAATTGGTATCTTCGCTATTTCACTGGAAATCATCTCTCTTGGGGCAATATGAAGGCTGTCCTGCCCGACACGTTACCGAGCGTGGATCTTCCTGTCCGTATGTCGACGGCCATGCCAATGCGCTACTATCTCAACTATTGCACTCATTCCTACTCCATGCCGTTCTGGGATTGGGAGAGATGGCAGCAGGAGATAGACTGGATGGCTCTCCACGGGATCAACATGCCTCTTGCCGTGACCGGCACCGATGTGCTGTGGCGCAATGTCCTGCGCCGTCTGGGCTATCCGGAAGAGAGGATCGGTGACTTCATCGCCGGCCCGGCTTTCCAGGCTTGGTGGCTGATGAATAATCTGGAGGGATGGGGCGGACCGAACACTGATGAATACTACTCCCGGCAGGAGGATCTTCAGAAAAAGATCGTCGGACGGATGAGGGAGTGGGGGATGACTCCGGTATTTGCAGGCTATTCCGGCATGGTGCCTCACGATGCCGGTGAGACTCTCGGGCTCGACGTGGCAGATCCCGGCAAATGGTTGGGATTCACACGCCCGGCTTTCCTACAGTCTTCCAACGACGATTTTGCACGTGTGGCCGAGGTCTATTACGATGAACTCGAAAAACTTTATGGCCGCACCGGATTCTACAGTATGGATCCTTTCCATGAGGGCGGCGACACGGATGGTGTCGATCTGTCTCAGGCCGGCAAGGCCATACTTGCGGCGATGAAGAGGGCGAACGCGGATGCCGTCTGGGTGATTCAGGGCTGGCAGGCCAATCCGCGCCCTGAGATGCTGCGCGCTTTGCCGCTCGGCGATGTCGTTGTGCTCGATCTGCATGCGGAGGCCGATCCGGCATGGTCGGCGCGCCCGGATGGATTCTCCGGCCATGGGTGGCTCTACTGCATGCTCCATAATTTCGGCGGTAATATCGGGCTGTATGGACGTATCCCGACCATCTGCCGCGAATATCCCCGGGCTGTCGGACAATCGCGCTCGTTACGTGGCATTGGCCTCACAATGGAGGGGATAGAGACCAATCCCGTGCTCTACGAATTGATGTGTGAGATGCCGTGGCGTGATGCTCCGGTTGACCCTGACCAATGGCTGCATGCCTATGCTGCGGCACGATATGGTAAGTCTCTGCCCGAGGTCGATACCGCATGGTCTATTCTCGGACGCACGGTCTATGCCTGTCCTCCCGGCAATCATCAGCAGGGAACGGCTGAGTCGCTGTTCTGTGCCCGTCCGTCCGATCATCCCTCGCAGGCATCGGCATGGGCTCAGTATCAGCCATATTACGATCATGCCGAGGTGGCGCGTGCTGCCCGGTTGCTCATCGATGCGGCTCCGCAGTTCGCCGAAAACCGCAACTATCTCTATGATATGGTCGATGTGACACGGCAGGCAATAGCCGACAAGGGTAGGGAAGTGGCTGCACGGTTCGGAAAGGCGGCCGATGAGGACGACCGCGAGGCGTATGCGCTGGAGGCCGCCCGTTTTATCAGGCTGATCATTTTGCAGGACAGGCTTCTTGCCACCATGCCCGATTTCAGGCTCGGTTCATGGATCGAGGCTGCAAGAAATTGTTCCGACAATCCGGTGGAGAAAGATCGTTACGAATGGAATGCGAGGGTGCAGATAACCACATGGGGCAATCGCGAGGCTTCTGATGGCGGACGGCTTCATGATTATTCCAACCGCGAATGGCACGGTTTGCTTTCCGGCTTCTATCTTCCGCGCTGGCTTGAATGGTTCAACGCAAGGCTTGCATCGTGGGATTCTCCCGGACTTCCGCAGGTCGATTTCTATGCAATGGAGGAACAATGGACGCGCCGGCACGATCAATATTCCTCTGTGCCCGAGGGCGATCCGGTTGAAACGGCATCCAGTGTTCTCGACGAGGCTCTGTCTCTCTGAACGGGATTCATCTCAGAAAAAAGTAGCAGTGCGCCAATTAGATTGGACGCACTGCCATTTGAAAAACACACGGAGTTCGTTCTGAACTATTTTTCTTTGAGTTTGCTCACTCTCTCATTTCATTTCAGCCGCAATCCGGGCTGCTATCGACGCCATGTCGTCGCCCGGAAGGGATAGCTTGTTGCGGAAATTCATGTCCGCTTCCGTCTGGATCGGAACCAGATGGATGTGAGCGTGGGGCACCTCCATGCCGAGAACAGCCTCGGCGACACGGGCACACGGCATCGCGGCCTTGAGTGCCTTGGCAACACGCTTGGCAAAAAGTTCGAGAGCCAGATAATCTTCATCGCTCATGTCAAACAGATAGTCAATCTCTTGCTTGGGGATCACCAGTGTGTGACCCGGAGCCATCGGATTGATATCGAGGAATGCCATATGGCGTTCATCCTCGGCCACCTTGTAGCACGGGATCTCGCCGGCAACTATTTTGCTGAATATCGAGGCCATGGCGCGGATTTTAGAAGCTGATTTCTACGATTTCAAATTTCATCAGACCGGCAGGTACCTTGATCTCAACGGTCTCGCCGAGCTTATGTCCGAGCAGACCCTGTGCGATCGGGGTGCTGGAGCCTATCTTCTTCTCCTTCAGATTGGCTTCGCTGTCGGCAACTATGGTATATTCCATTGTCATGCCGTTGGCGATATTCTTGATCTTAACGCGGTTAAGAATCTGAACCTCCTCGTTGTTGAGCTTGCTTTCATCGATGATGCGACAAGATGCCACAAGATCTTTCAGCTGTGATATCTTCATTTCCAGCATGCCTTGGGCTTCCTTGGCTGCATCGTATTCTGAGTTTTCCGATAAGTCACCCTTGTCACGGGCTTCTGCGATAGCTCGCGAGATTTCAGGGCGTTTCACTGATTCCAGATAGGCTATCTCTTCCATTTTTTTCTTATAGCCCTCTTTGGTCATGTACGTGATTGGCATAGTTTTATGGTTTTTTGTTGTGTTTATTTGAAAATTAAAAAATTTTGGAATCTCTATCCCCTTGGGGCGAGACTCCAGATCGGTCCGGACATTTTGTCCGCGCTATTTATTACAGGGGCAAAGGTAAGACAATTGTTTGAATCATCCAACATTTTCCCAAAATATCTTTCACATGTAGAGGCCAACAGCAAATGTGTAGAGTCCAATAGCAAATGCTTTATCCTACGCATCAAAACGCTGCTGCGGCATACTCACGGGCAAGCGTGTGGATTCCGTCGAGTATTACTTGTTCACGTGCCTGCGATGGCTTTTTGAATCCGTTTATATAATTTCGTAGCAACGTGGCATCAATACCTACCATTTTGGCAAATTCGGAAATCTTTATCTCCTTATGTGTTAAGAAAAAACGTTGTAGCGGAGTCGGTTCGGCATCTTCATAGAAGAAACTTTCAAAACTGACATCCTCGTCAACGTTACGCCAATGGAATCCATCAAATCCCACTTCGTAATTATTGCGCTGTTCGGTTGTCGCGTTTTTCAACCCCGGATACCATAACAGGGACTGCTTCCATTCCTTACCCGATTCGTCCACTCCGATAATATCAGTATCGGTAAAACGTATGTTATTTATTTTCATAGCTTAATCCTCCTTATTTCCAAAACGGTTATTCCATTCTTCAATGATTATTTCGATATTCAACTGAGCGAATCGCTTTAGACGTTTCAGGTCGTTAGCTTTGATGTTGTGCAGCTCACGTTGAATCAATTCTCCATCCACTATGTCGAAAATAACTTTACCTCCGTTCCCCTCCACATGGACGTGTATCGGTTCGTGTTCGCGGCTGAAGAAGAAAAATATAAATCCTGCGTATCTAAAAAGTTCGGGCATAATCTTTTGTTGTCGTATATGCAAATATAGGTATTATTTTTAATACCACAAATTTTTAATACAAAAAAATCCACCAAAAATTTTAGCGGTGAAATTGCAACGTGCCGGGGTTGGCCTTCAAAAACTCTCTCCTTCCTTCAGGCGTTCTATAGATATGAATCCGTTTATTGCCCGACATTCCCAGCGGATATATTCCGTGCTCAATTGGCTGATGCTTCTGCTCTCGGCCGGTTTGATCACATATCTCTCTGTCGATGCGCTCAGGGGAGTGGAATTTCTCACCGATAGCGGCTACATGCATTTCCAGCTGCTGGTCTGCATGGTATTCATTGCCGATTTCTTCATTGAGCTCTACATGTCGCATCGACGTTGGCATTATGTTGGGCGACGAATAGCATTTCTGCTGCTTTCCATCCCCTATCTCAACATCCTGAACTATCTTGGCATAACTCTGTCGCCCGATGCGCTCTATTTCGCGCGCTTCCTCCCTCTCGGCAGGGGAGCGTTGGCTATGGCCATCGTTGTGGGCTACATCTCGAAAAACCGGCTCACCAACATCTTCGCATCCTATTCCGTGATCCTCATTGCCATTGTCTATTTCGGTAGCCTGATCTTTTATGAGAGAGAAATGGGGGTCAATCCCGATCTTAAAAACTACATGCAGGCCCTTTGGTGGGCATGTTCCGATGCCACGACTACAGGATGCACCATCTTTCCGGTGACCCCGGCCGGAAAAATAGTCAGTGCCGTACTGGCAGTGATGGGCATGGTTATGTTTCCGCTCTTCACCGTCGTCATAACCTCCGCCGTCCGCCAGCGCATCTCCTCCACCCCTTCTCAACCTTGATCCCCCCTCACTATATACTCTCCCACTCTCTCACTCTCCCACTCTATACTCTAAACTCTAAACTCTAAACTCTAAACTCTAAACTCTAAACTCTAAACTCTCTAACTCTCTCTATTTACTTCTCCCAGTTCTTGGCCAGGCCTCCCTCGCCGGTTTCCTTGTAGATCGACGGCAAGTCGTGTCCGGTCTGCTTCATGGCCTCCACTACGCGGTCAAACGACACTCGGTGAGCCCCGTCGGTGAATGCCGAGTAGAGATTCGCGTCCAGAGCACGTGCCGCTGCATAAGCATTGCGTTCAATGCAGGGAATCTGCACCAGGCCGCACACCGGGTCGCACGTCATCCCAAGATGATGTTCAAGTCCCATTTCCGCAGCATACTCAATTTGTGCCGGACTACCTCCGAACAGCTGGTTGGCGGCCGCCGCGGCCATGGCGCACGCTACGCCGACCTCTCCCTGACATCCGACCTCTGCTCCCGATATCGATGCATTCTGTTTCACGATGTTGCCTATCAGGCCGGCTGTGGCAAGCGCACGATAGATGCGCGAGTCAGAGAAATCGCGGCTCTTCTGCAAATGATAAAGCACTGCCGGCAACACGCCACACGAACCGCATGTCGGTGCCGTCACAATTTCTCCACCCGATGCATTTTCCTCACTCACCGCAAGCGCATAGGCAAACACGAGGCCACGCGATTGCAGATTGCTCTTGTAGCCCGATGCTCTAACGTGATATGTCGCGGCACGGCGCGGCAGACACAATGGCCCCGGCAAGACACCCTCGCGGTCTATGCCTCGCTCTACGGCTCGCTGCATCACGTCCCATACTTTTGCAAGATAATCCCATATCTCAGGCCCTTCGCATTCCTCTACATATTCCCAGAATGTACGTCCCGTGCGTTGGCACCAGTCCAGAATCTCTGTCAGGGAATTCATGCCATAAACCTCAGGCGTGTCACCCTCCCGGTCGCCCTCTTCCGCTATCTGACCGCCACCTATGCTGTAGACGGTCCAGCTGTCGGTCTCTTTCCCTGAGGCATCGAACGCGCGAAACCGCATGCCGTTGGGGTGGAACGGCAGGAACACCTGTGGCTGCCAGTCGATAGTTACCGGTGCAACCGGCGACAGTGTTTCCTCAATCGCCACATCGGTGAGGTGGCCTCGTCCAGTAGCTGCAAGGCTGCCGTAGAGGGTCACCTCAAACGAGGCTGCACTCTGGTTGCGTTCTGCAAATATTGTTGCGGCATGACGCGGTCCCATCGTGTGGCTGCTCGATGGGCCGGTGCCTATGCGGTATAGTTCCTTTATCGATTTCATTCCGTCTATGAATCAGTTTTGTTATTGTTTTCCTGAATATAAAACGACCTGCCGGGATTTCTTGTTTCGCCGGCAGGTCGTTCTAAATTTTCTTATTGCTGAGATCAGTCGCGGCGGAACACCTTATACAGGCGGTTTTCTGCCTTTTCCTTACCCAACAGCAGTCGGTAGAAGTTTTCGGGGTTGCCGAACACTGCACCGCCGCGCTGGTTATTGAATGCGGCTGCGTCTGTTGTCATATCGATCTTGCGGACAGGGCCGGAGATTGTGGTCACCTGATAAACAACCACGCCGTTGTCACCCTTGACCGGACCTACGAGAACACCCTGGGGTGTTGTCATGATGCGGCCGAGAAGTTCTGAACCGAAGTTGTTGTAGGGCATTGTGAGGTTCACGATGGTGTTCTGAACCTGCGATCCCATGGCCTGTGCGTAGCCTTCAACGTTTGAAGCCTTGCCCTGGAATTTCTTCACGAGTGTCTCTGCTTCTTTTTCGTTGCGTGCCTGACGGGTCAGGTTTTCTTTCACTCGGGGATCCTCGATGGTGCGGTAGTCGGTGAAGATTCCGTTGACTGCCGCTACAAGGAAAGAGCCGGTGCGTTCATCGCCAAATATCGGTGAAACCTCGCCGTTTTCAGCTCCCATAGCCCAGACGGCTGCTTTGTACGAATCGGGGAGGAACATCGGACCCTGCTGGGTCTGGCCTACCATCACGAACGGTGCAGAGGCTGAGATATCGAAATATCCGCAGTTGTAGTTGGCTGCTGCCGCATTCTCATAGAATTTGGCTGCGGTATTGTTGGTCGTGATATATTTCTCAAGACGTTCGCGCAGATCGTTGACAGTGGCGGCCGATGGTTCGAGAGTGTAGGAGATCAGGGCTATGTCAACATTGTTCTGGGGTGCCTTGCGGTTGGTGACGGTGTAGAGCACGTCAACCTGAGAGTTGCCGAGGGTGTCGGCAAGGAACGGCTGGCCGATCTCTGCTGCCAGGATGGCCTGACGGGCTCCAACAACAAGCTGGTTGAGCTCGTCGCTGAGAGTCGGATTGGTCAGTGAGGTGGAGATGCTGTCGAGAGCTACTCTCACTCCTGCTATTTCCTGAAGCTCTTTTGCCGATTTGCCGGCGGCGATTGCTGCACGTACTGAGTCGGCGGTGGTTGCTTCTGCTGTTTCGTATGCCACGAGGTTGATGGTCACTGAGTCAACTTCCGATGCGCGGCTGAAGAGCTTGGCGATCTGGAACTGGGTGGGGCCATCCTCGATGAGGGCTGCGCTGCCAACGTTGGCTGAATCGGCAAATGCCTTCAGCTTGGAGCTGCCGCCGCGTTTAACAGCATCGGCGATAGCTGCGTTGGTGAGCGTCATGCGCTGATACTGGAAGCCTTTCTGACCGCGGAGTGCGTCGAGATCGGGAGTGGTGTTGAGCGAGTCAACGAGTGCGTTGACGCGGCTGCGTGCTGCGGTCTCGTCCTCTACCGACGGTGCGATGGGCACACTGATCATGCTGACCAGACGGGTTTCCTCGTCGAGTGCGTAGTTGGCTTTGTCGGCTTCCCAGATTTTCTGGATGTCGGCATCCTCAACCTTGATTGAAGGATCGTTGGTATATGCAACGGTGGCGTAATTGATGGTGACGCCGGTGTTCTGGTCGTTGTAGAGCTGAGCCACATCGAGCTTGTTGGCGGTCATTGTGCCGTTGATCATGCTCATGAACTTGTTGGCGAGCAACTGTTCGCTGAGTGCGTTCTCAAACTGGAGCCACATCTGCTTGTAGGCCTGGGCCTCGGTTTCCTGAATGCCATATTTGCCGGGTTCGTTGGTCAGGCTGCGGAGCTGGGCTGCGGTCATCTGAGGATTGCCGGTGAATTGCATGGCCATGTAGTTGGCGAGCATCGGGGTCTTGCCGTTGACTGCATCGTTGAGCTCTTCGTCGGTCACGGTCAGGCCGAGTTTTTCGAATTCTTTGTCGCGGAGACGTTCGATAAGCATCTGACGAAGCACCATCTGATCCTGATAGGCACGCTCCTCGTCTGTGGTGGCGTTGGAGTTGCGTGTCAGATCTTCCTGACGTTTCTGGAATTCCGCGCCCTCTATCTTTTCGCCGTCAACAGATGCCACGCTGTTGTCGTCGCCGAAAATGGTGCGGCTTGAGTTTAAGAAGTCACCGATGATGAATGCCAGAAGGGCCACACCGATAACGATGAGCAAAAGCACTGATTTGCTTCTGATTTTCTCTAAGGTTGCCATTAGTTTTTAATATCTGTTTTTGTTTTTATCTGATTTTCATGCGCTTTATCGCCATGCAGATGGTGCTGCACGGCAATATAGCGCACAAAGATAAGATTTTTATTGATGCAATCAAAATTTTTGTTTGCATCATGTCGCGTTTTAAGACTTACTTATATGCGTTCTTCGGCTTGTCTTACAATCCGAATGCGCTTTTGAACGTGTCGACAAGATCAAGTTTCTCCCAAGTGAAGAGTTCCACCTCTACGGTTTTGTCCCCTTCGTATTTGGAGTGGAATTTCTTGGTGACGATCTGCGGAATACGCCCCATGTGGCCGAACGATGCGGTCTCTGCATAGATCGGGTTGCGCAGTTTCAGGCGGCGTTCGATAGCGGCCGGACGCATATCCACCAGCTCAGCCACTTTCTTTGAGATCTCGGCATCGGTCAGGCCGTTGACGGCGGTGCCCGATGTGTTGACGTAGAGGCTGACAGGCTGTGCCACACCGATCGCATAGGCCACCTGGACAAGCGCCTGGCGTGCCACCCCGGCGGCCACAAGGTTCTTGGCTATATGACGGGCGGCGTAGGCTGCCGATCGGTCCACTTTCGAGGGATCTTTGCCTGAGAATGCGCCACCGCCGTGTGCGCCGCGGCCTCCGTATGTGTCAACGATGATTTTGCGGCCGGTAAGACCGGTGTCGCCGTGGGGACCGCCGATCACGAATTTGCCGGTAGGGTTGACGTGGAGTGTCACGTCCTGGTCGATCAGCGAGGCTATCTTCTCCGGAAGTTTTGCTTTTACGCGTGGCAGGAGTATGCTTTCAACATCGGCCTTGATACGTGCCAGCATAGCCTCATCGGCCTGTTCCTGTGTCAGCGCTTCCGAGGCGGTGATGAATTCGTCGTGCTGGGTTGAGATCACGATCGTGTCTACTCTGACCGGTTCACCCTCGGGGGTATATTCCACCGTCACCTGACTCTTGGAGTCGGGGCGAAGGTAGGTCATCTCACTGCCTTCGCGACGGATTGCCGACAGCTCGCGCAGAAGCAGATGGCTGAGGTCAAGCGGCAGAGGCATATAGTTGGAGGTCTCGTCGCAGGCATATCCGAACATCATGCCCTGGTCGCCTGCGCCCTGATCCTCCGCATTGGCGCGCTCCACGCCGCGGTTGATGTCGGCGCTCTGTTCATGAAGGGCCGACAGCACGCCACAGGATTCGGCCTCGAATTTCAGTTCGCTGCGGTTGTAGCCTATATTTTTGATCACTTGACGGGTCACCTCCTGAAGATCAACGTATGCGTTGCTCTTCACCTCCCCGGCTACGGTCACATGGCCGGTGGTCACAAGAGTCTCGCAGGCAACCTTGGAGTTGGGATCGTGGGCGAGAAATTCGTCGAGGATGGCGTCGCTGATCTGGTCGGCAACTTTATCGGGGTGTCCTTCCGACACCGATTCCGATGTAAAGAGATAGTTTTTCTGATCTGTCATAGTCTGTTTCAGTTTCTTGTTTGCCAATGGCGCGGACATAAAAAATGGCCTTGCCTTTCCGACAATGCCAAAACCAAAAACTCATTTTGCGGAGTAGCTCCGCGCGTGACAGTGTGCGGTTTTAGCATTTTTTTGAAAGTGGTTGCAAGCAGCCAAATTTGTCCACTTTTTATTTTGTGCTGCAAAGTTACACAAAATTCCCCACCTCTCCAAATTTTTGTTCTCGATCATTATTCAATCTGCTGTTCATCATTGATAGGCCGAAAGGTTTTGTGCGATGGAAAAACGAAAGGCCGGCATCCGTGGAGGACGGAGCCGGCCTTTGCCGTTCGGGGAAAGCTGGAGCTCATGTTGGGGCTAAGCTCCGGCTGAAGTACAAAGGTATGAACGGTTTATCTGCTTTTACCAATCATTCTTGCGATCAGAGGCGCACGTCGACGTCAACCATCGGCGGCTCGCAGTAGATCACTCCACTGTTGCGGCGACCGCGGTTACATGTGGCGTCGTTGTGGTTTGCAGTCTGGTCAAGTACATACCAGGTGCCGTCGCGCTGCTCATAGTCTGTGCCGTTGAGCTTCCAGTAGCCTGCGAGACCGTCGGCTGCCGGATCGACAAGGAGCATGTTTTCCTTGAGCTGGTTGGCGCTGCGTGCCACAGTCCACAGACGGACTTCGCTCATATAGCCGATCCATTTACGGCTCGAGTCGTAGTCGTAGGCATAACCGATACCGAATTCAGAGCTGATGTCGAATGTCTTGCCGGCACCTGCATCTTTGTTGGCGATCACTTCGCCGTTGAGATAGAGGTTGGCCTGGCCGCTGGCGGCATCGTATGTGAATGCAACGTGATACCATTTTCCGGTTTCCCATACGTTGGCGTCGGGCATCTGGAGGGCGAGATCGCCGGCCATCTGAAGCTCGTTGCTCGGGTGGTTGAGGTCACCGGTACGCATGATAAGGGTTCCTTCGCGGCCGATGATGGTGCCGAGCATCTTCCATGATGTCGCATACACGAGAGCTTCGTAGGTAACCGAACCGGTGGTCTTGAAGGTGGTCGGGAGACGGATGTCGAGCCATGCCGTTCCGAACTGCATTGCCTTGAGGATGCGCACGGGTTTCTTGATCACGACGTAAGCCACGTTGTTGTCCGGGATCATGTCAACGTCGTTGGTCGAGATCACGAGGGGCAGGATATAGGTCGATCCTTCCTGAACCTGATTCATGTTGATCAGCTCTATCTGGCAGGCATCGGCGTAGATGTCGCCGGGAGCCACGGTCGCTGTCGTGTTGAGGAAATGATAATTTTCCTCGGGGAACAGTTCGGCCGATGTGCCGTAACGGGCATTGTATTTGTCAACGAGATCCTGACCGCCGGCTTGGTAGTTGATGCTGACGGTGTTGTTGACCGGAGTCGACACTCGGGAGGTCACGTCGCAGAGATATGTGTCATCCTCTGCGCTGACGTTGATTATGTTGTTTTCGAAATAGAGCTTGGGTGTGAGCAGGTCCGACTGCGAGTCGTTGCAGGCCGGAAGCACTGCTGCGATCATTGCCAGAGCTCCGATATAAAGACTTTTACGTATCATTCTTCTTCGGTGTTATTAAGTGATTCAAGATATTCCTGGTAGACCTGCTGGTTGATCTGGATGGCCTGACGGGTGTACTTGTAGTCGGGGGTATTGTCGTAGTCGTTGTCCAGACGGAAGGAGCCTACGCCACCTTTCGGGCCGTCGGCGTGCATGTAGCGTGCCTGGTTCAGGAGCTGGCCGCCGGAGTTCCAGGAGGATTCGAAGTTCTCGGTGAAGATGTGCTTACGGGTGTCGTAGTATTCGCCACACCAGTTCTTGAGCACGCTGACGCGGCTGTTGAGCGATGATGTCGATCCGTTGCCATAGGCCTGGGTGATGAAATAGTCCAGATATGGAGCCGATTCCTTGCTGGCATTCCAGATCTCGCCGTCGATCAGGAAGTAGTAGTACTTGCCGTTGGGACGCTCTGTTGCCAGAGGACCGAAGTATTTACCCATCTCCTTGATGAGCTCATGCAGGTAGGCACCGCCGGCTCCTTTGAGGGTTCCGTCGCCGTCACCGCCACCGGAGGGCTCCCAGTCGATGTCAAGGCCGTCGTAGTCGTATTTCACGATGGTGTCCACGAGAGCCTTGGCGTAGGTGCGGATAGCCTGGAGGTGATCATCAGATCCTTTCACGCCACTGGTGTAGCCCCAGTAAGCTGCCTGTGCCTGAGCTTTGAGAGTCGCAAGCTGCGATGAGCTGACGTCGGGATTCTCATCCTCAACTTTCTGACCCACCCATGAGGGGGTGATACCTGTGCCGATGTTGTGGAGAATGTAGCACACGAAGAGTTTGCCACCTTTCTTCTTCTGGAAGATCTCTTTGTCCTTGATCTTGGCAGGGGTGAGGTCGAACGGACCGCTCCACATTGAGATGAAGTCGATGCTGTCGGGCAGTGATGCCAGATAGCCTTTGCGGATCGCACCCTCGGGCGACCAGTTGGAGAACCAGCCGAACGATACCGGACGGCCATAGTTGCGCGAGGTCTCTTTCCAGGCACGCAGATCGGCATAGTATGCTTCGCTCTGCTCGTTGTCCATGGTGTTGTAGCCGCCGATGTGTTCGATCTGCATGGGCTCTACATCGGTGCAGCTTGCGAGCGCAGCCATGGCCAGTGCCGGAATGCCATATAATAATTTGCTAATTGCTTTCATGTTGTCTTTTTCAAATGTTTGTTGAGATATGAAAAATCAGTTATGGTTATTTGCAGTCCCACCATAGTTTGGTTGATGGCAGGTCGGTGCCTGTGCTCAGTTTGCCAACGGCGTCAGTGTAGACATCGCGTGTGCTTTCGGCTATGCTGAAGCTGTTGGGATAGACCATACGGCGGATTCCGCCTTCTGTGGTCACGCCCTGCGATGTGCCGCGGTTTGTGATCGTGGGCACGAGCTTGGGATAGCCGGTGCGGCGCCATTCTGTCCATGCTTCCTGACCGTTGGGATAGAGTGCGATCCATTTCTGAATCATGATCTTCTCAAGTTTCTGCTCGGTCGACCCGGTGAATTCCGGGGTGGCTGTTGATGATACATTGCCGGTGCGGCCATACATATCGGGATGCTTCACAGGTGTTTTGCCGGATGCCATGTAGGCTGCTACAGAACTGCTGATGCCATTCTCTTCAAACGACATGGCTATACCCTGTTCGTAGAGCGATGCGGCGTCGCCGAACACTCCGCCCCAAACCAAGGCTGCCTCTGCGCGGAGGAAGTAAGCTTCCGATGCACGCATCCAGTAGGTCGGTGTTCCGCTCTGGATGTTAGGCTGGGATGTGCCGTAGGTGTAGTAGTCTGATTTCGCGTATATGTTGCCGAGGGGTATACCGAGGTAGTAGCCCATTGAGGTTTGTGTCACATAGGTGTGATCTTCGGTTTCAAGGAAGTAGGCCGGCAGACGGGGATCTTCGTAGCCCACGAGATAGCAGTAGATCGATGCACCCATACGGCATTCGCTGTACTGGTCGGCAACAACGGTGAAGTTGTTCATGAACTGGATGCCTGCACCCTGGCTCAGCTGGGCGGCATCGTCCTTGACGGTCATGAGGCCGAACTCTTGATTGACGGCTTTGGTTGCGTATTCCTTGGCCAGATTGGCATCGGCGAAGCGTACACGCATTGCCAGACGCAGCATCAGGGTGTTGGCATATTTCACCCATTTCTTGGCGTCGCCGGCATAGACGGCGTCGAAGTCGGGCATCACGGTAAGACCGTTGCGTGCGTCGTCCGACAGTGTCTCGATGGCTTCGTCGAGATCGGCAAGCATTGCGCGGTAGACTTCCTCTTCCGAGTCAAACGGAATGGAGAGTGCGGCATCGCCGGCATGGGTGTAGGGCATCGGGCCGAATGTCTCGAGGGTCTTGTGCCAGCCTGAGATCTTCAGGATCTGGGCAAGCGCGTAGACATTGGGTGTGCCGTTCTTTTCTGCGGCCTCGCGGAGTTTTTTCCAGGGGGCGAGCAGCTTCGTGTAGGATGCGTTATAGGTCGACGCAACCCAGCTGTCAACAAGGAAGTAGCAGGTGTTGTTGTTGCCGCCGTTCCAGTTGTTGTTCTGGCCGAAGTAGCCCGACCATACGTCAGCCGACAGGTTGTAGGCGGTCTGGTAGAGGTTGGCTACGTCAGTTCCGTCGGCCTGGGTGCCCACCGGAATTACATTTTGCTGCATGGCCGTGATCTGTCCGCCCACGCCTACGCCGTCCCACGCACCCTGTGCGTCGGTCATCTCGTAGGGATTGGTGTTGATGGCTTCGTAGTCACAGGCTGTGAACATCGTTGCCACGCAAGCTCCTATGAAGATTTTATTTGATAGTTTCATAATGCACTGATGGTGTGTGGTTAGAGTTTGAATTTAACACCGAAGCCGAAGCTGCGGGTGCTGGGTTGCATGAAGTAGTCGTTGCCCTGACCATAGGTTGAGGTCGACGGGGTCAGCTCGGGATCGAACGGAGCCTTGCAGTAGATCATCCAGGGATTCTCGGCGATGAAGCTGAGTGTCAGGTCGTGGATGATGTTGCCGAACCAGCGTGCCGGGAATGTGTAGCCGAATGTCAGGTTCTGGAGGCGTACGTTGGTAGCCGAGTATGTGTAGTAGCCTGAGGTTTCCCAGTTGCCGGTGCCTATCATCTGGTAGTAGGTCTTGGCGTCAACGCGTCCCTGTCCGGGAAGGAGTGCGCCACCCAGATCACGTGCTTCTGCCGAGGCTTCTGAAACACCGAAACGGTCAAGAATGGCCTCTGTCGATGAGGTTACCACGCCACCGATACGTGCGTTGATTAGGAAGCTGAGTGCGAATCCTTTGTAGCTCAGATAGTTGTTCCAGCCGAGGTTGCAGCTCGGTGAGGTATGGCCCAGGAATACCGGTTCGCCGTCTTCCATGCCGTAAGAGCCGTCGGCCTTGATCTCAACATAGCCTTGTGAGTCCTTCTTGAAGAAGCGTTTAGCGTAGATGTCGCTGATTGATCCGCCTTTCTTGAGGATAACGCGGCCGTTGTCCTTCAGCACTTCGGGGATGTCGATAGGCTCGGCCTGGATGTCGCTCTGGTAGCCTTCAACCATCTTGCGGATGCGGTTGATGTTGCGTGAGTAGGTGACGGTTGTTGAGAATGACAGACCGCAGGCATAGGTGTCGGAATATCCGAGTGATGCCTCGATACCGCGGTTCTCTACGTCGCCGGCCTGGAGATAGATCTTCTTGTAGCCGGTGTATTCAGCAAGGTCGCCGAGGAAGGTCTGGTTGTAGGTGTTGGAGTGGTAGTAGGTCACATCCGCGTTGATCTTGTTGAACAGACGGAATGTCAGACCGAATTCATAGGATTTTGTGCGTTCGGCACGGAAATCCGAGAAGGGATAGATATCGGTGGGTTTGATCAGACCGCCGACGATCGGGGTGGTCACGGTGCCGGGGGTCAGACCGGAGAGTGATACCGGTGCGCCGACCTCGGTGTAAGATCCGCGGACCTTGAGGTAGGTGATCTCTTTCGGCAGCTGAACCATCTGTGAGATGATGGCCGACAGACCTACAGAGGGATAGAAGAATGATTCTTCCTTGGTGTTGACAAGGCGTGAGTTCCAGTCGTTACGTCCGGTCAGGGTCAGATAGAGCATGCTGCGCCATCCGAGTTCGACGTTGGCGAAGATGGCGTTGTTGCGCACGCGGCTGTCACCGCCGGTTTCTGTAACTTCGCGTTTGGCCGGGTCGATGTTGGTGATGCTGAAGATGTTGGCTACACCGAGCAATGCGCCTTTCTCGCCGCGGAGTTCGTTGCGGTAGTCGGAGAAGGAGTAACCAACGTTGGCTGCCACGCTGAAATCGCCGAAATGACGGTTGAAGTTGGCGATCACGTCGGCATACTGCTGGTGGTCTTCGTAGATGCTGTATTCATACATACCCTTGGGGCCTCCGGCGTGGAGTTCATCGGATGAAGCATAGAGCTTGCGTTCGAATTTGACGTTGGAGTCGTCGAGACGGTAGCGTGCCGAAACGTCGAGCCAGTCGGTGATCTTGTAGGTCAGGCCGGCGTTGAACATGTAGCGGCGTTTCTTGTTGGTCTGCGGATTGCGGTAGGCCACCCAGTAGGGGTTCTGCGATGCGTACACGCCATCTTTGACCGGCCAGTACTGGACGGGGATGTTGCGCGATGCGTCGAAGCGTTCGAATGTCTTGATATCCTCAAAGTTCTCGCCACGGGGGAAGAGATAGGCGGCAACGATGGGGTTGTAGTAGAGACCCTGCGAAACCATGTTCTTGTCGCGCTGGTTGATGTAGGATGCACCCAGATCAAGTTGCAGCTTGTCGTTGAGGAACTGGCTTGTGTTGCGGATCGTCAGGTTCAGACGGTCGTAGGAGTTGTTGGGGACGATACCCTCGGCATTGGTCGACGCGATAGATGCGAATGTCTGGTTGGTCTTGGTGCCGGTGGTGATGGTCAGTGAGTTGGTGAAGTTTGTTCCGGTGTTGAAGAAGTCTTCCTTGGGATCGTAGCTCGATGGAGTGGACAGACGGTCGCCCCAGCTTTCGTATGATCCAACGGTGTTACCGTATCTGTTCTGGAATTTCGGGGTCATGTAGGCCTTTGAGAACAGGGAGGTTGACGAAACGGTTGCTGAGAATTTGCCTTCAACGCCTTTCTTGGTTGTCACGAGGATCACACCGTTGGCTGCGCTTGAGCCATAGAGGGCTGCGGCCGAGGGGCCGGAAAGCACGGAGATCGATTCGATGTCCTCGGGATTGAGGTCGGCGATGGCTTCCGATCCGGCGCGGCCTTCGCCAACGACACCTGAGTCGGTGTTGCCCTGATTGGAGTTGAACATCGGGATACCGTCGATCACATAAAGGGCGTTGTTGTCGCCTTCGATTGATTTGGCACCACGAAGGATCACACGTGCGGCACCGCCGACGCCTGATGCGCTCTTGTTGATGTTGAGGCCGGCCACGCGTCCGTTGAGTGAGTTGACGAAGTTGGGATCCTTGACTTCGGTCAAGGCGTCGCCGTCGAGTTTCTGTACGTTGTAGCTCAGGGCTTTCTCGGCGCGTTTGATACCGAGAGCGGTCACTACAACCTCGTCGAGATTGGTGGCTTCTTCTTCCATCACGATGTTGACGGGAGCCTCGCCGCTGACTTTGTGTTCAACAGCGCGGTAGCCGATGTAAGTAAACTTCAGCACGTCGCCGTCGGAGGCTTTGAGGCTGAATTCGCCGTCGATATTGGTCTGCGCGCCAAAGGATGTGCCCTTGACGATCACGGAGACGCCAACCAACGGATCACCACTTGTGTCTGTTACCGTTCCCTTGAGTGTGAATGGGTTTGCACCTGCCACAGTCATGAAAGGGAAGAGTAGTAGCAAGCATAACAAGCTAGTTACCTTTAATTTCATAATGTTTTTGATTGGTTTGTAAATAATTTAAGGATAAGTGAAGAATGATAACATTTTGATTGATGGCTTCTTATAAGCCATAGGGACTATTGCCCTGTTTTCCAGCTTTGGTTATGGTGTGTGTCCCTTCTTTGTGAATTCATGGAGATTGGTTTGGCCGCTTGCAGGGGACACGGTTCTTTAACATGTTATAAATCGTTTACAAAATTATACATAAAGACTGTGCAATTACCCCCCCCCTAATGTTAAAATTTGTAAAGCATAAATATGTTATAAAACATACTTTTGCGTTTACCGCTAAAAATGTGGGGTTTATCGGATGGATCGGGATGAAAATACGGCGGCGTGTCGGATTGCTATCAGACACGCCGCCGGCGTTATGGGGGAGGGTTGTTGGATCAGTCGTTCCAGGTACAGCTCTGGTACTGGAAGGTGGCCTGAGCGACAACTTTGTATTCTACGGTTGCCGGGAGGGTTGCCGAGCCGGTGTAGTAGAAGAAGTTGATGGTATAGGTGGGCTCAATGCCTTTGGGGGTGGGAGCCGCATCGGGATGGAGGATTGCGAGAGCTGCCGGAAGCACTTCTTTTTCGAAGCGTTCTTTCTCGAGAGCCACAACCTCGTCGTCGGTCATGCTGGCGTATCCGGCATATTGTGTCTTCGCTGCCGATGGACGCAGGTCGACGTTGCCCTGATATGCCGAGGTGCCGCAGTAGTATTCGTTGTTGCCGTAGCTGGAAACGTAGGCCGATCCGTCGGGCACGTTCTGGGCTACCCAGTCAACGCAGGTCTGGTAGTAGAGCGTTGAGATCTCTATTCCGCGTCCTGCAGGGAGGGTGATGACAACGTCGGGGCTGTATTCCCACTTGTTGTTTTTCTTCACGAACTGGGCTGTCATGACGGTCGAGCCGTTGAATCCGCCGGTCCATTCGGTGCCGTTGAATCGGCATTCGGCGCAACGGGTCACGTTGGCTGAACCGTTATAGTAGTTGTAGACAACATAGCGCACGTCGTCGGCCTGGGCGTAGGGATAGGTCTGCTTGAGATAGGTGGGCAGGTACTGCTTGGGTGCATCGCCGGAGAGGTTGTCGTAGGTCTGACCCATGGCCTGGTAGTCGGAGTGATTGAGGACGGTCATGTTGCTTACGGCTGCCCATTTGGTGCCGTCGAACATATACATGGCGTTTTCCTGTGTGGAAGCCACGCTGACAGCTGCGCGTGATGCGGCTGCTCTGGCTGCGGCTACTGAGCTGTTGACGGTCACTTTGGTGACGCAGAGTGAGCAGTAGCGGTTGCCGGCAACGGCATACCAGTAGCCCTCAACCGTTACGTTTGCGCCGTCGGTCATCAGTGCTTTCTGTTCGGCGGTGCAGTAGCTGGGGCTTCCCTTGGCTGTCGATGCGCCGTCGATATTGAGGTTGATGTTTGAACCGCTGAGCACTACGGTGCCGGTCATGGAGACGTATGTGCAGGGATCGATGGCGGTGCCTGCTACCAGTGCGTCGAGTTCGGCGCCGGTGAAGGTCTTGGCTGCCGGATAGGTCACTTCCTGTTTGCCCTTGATTTCGATAGTTGCGGCGTTGCCGAACTGGATGCTCTTGTTGCGCGATGCGATGGTTCCACTGATCGAGAGCTGTGTGCCGATCACGATGGATCCGTCATTGTAGTTGCTGCCGCGGTAGCAGTAGATCGAGCCGCCCTTGTCGGTCAGCACGAAGCCCTGCATGTCGATGGCTGTCACGTAGCCGTTGACATCGAGATCCTGACCTGCGGCCGCTGTGCCGAGCAGGTCTGTGAGCTCGAATGCCGGTGTCTCGGCCGATCCGCCGAACACGGGATCGGTGGCTGCGTTGTTGTAGGTCACTATGACATAATCGCCTTCAGCTGCGTCGGGATAAGCGGCCGCAAGGATCTTGGGGATGTTGCGTGCGGCTGTGCAGGAGGGGGCGAATGCTTCAGTATAGTTCTCGTCGCTGTCCCATGCGGAGATGTAGTCGTCGGTGCTTACGGTGTATTTCTGTGCGTTGACTGCACCGGTCACCTCGGCAGGCTGGCCGGCCATGGTTTCGTAGGTCACTTTGACTGCCGAACCGTTGCTCAGTGCGAAGTAGGGAAAGCGTTCGTCGGCGAGGAAGAAGGGTATGTAGTCCTCAGCGCTGATCTCATCAGAGAAGTAGCCCAGGGAGCCTACAGCCTTGAGAGCGTCGGCGGCGTTGTTGGCCTCGGCTTCGGCTTTGGCTGTGGATAGACCGGCGATTGTTGCGTAATCGACTTGGGTCATTGTGTATTCGACAGTCTGCGTTGCCGCGTTCTTGTCGGGCACCTCGAAGCCGTCGAGCTTGTCGTTCCAGGAGTTGTCGTCGCAGGCGGTCAGAGCCATGGCGCATCCCGACAGGATCACAAGACGGTTGATATATTTTTTCATATCTGAATTGTCGTTGATGTTGGTTGATTAGAAGTTGACTTTGAGTTTCAGGCTATAGGTGCGGCCGAAGCTGTAGAACACGCGGTTGGCGTTGTTCCATGCGCCTACTGCACCGAGGTCGGTCTGTGCCTGGGTCACGTAGTTGTAGTTGCAGAGGTTGTTGACGTTGCCGTAGATGGTTGCGTCGAGTCCACCGAGTTTGAAGCGGTAGCTTGCATTGAGGTCGAGCTGGTTGCCCCATGGAATTCTCCAGGGTGTGCCGGGCTTGAGTACTTTGCCGTTCTGCAGGTTGGATGATGTCAGTGAGATGTCGGAGTAGTTGCGGAAGTAGCCTGTCCAGTCTGCGCCGATGCGGAAGCCTTTGAATGGACGGAAGGTAACGCCGATGGCTGTTGTGGTCTGTGCCGATCCGCTGACTTTCACGCCTTTCTGTTCGAGGGTGGCGTGGAGGTGATCCTCAGCCATGATGCCTGATGCGATCGTACCGTTGAGGTTCGACAGCGGTGCGCCGTTCTGGTTGTAGAAATAGCCGGTGGCGTTTGAGTCCCACTGCCAGTCGCCCAGAGAGAGCATGGCGTCGAATTCAACCCATTTCACGGGTTTGTACTTAGCTGAGATCTCGATACCCATGTGGCGAGCGTCGACACCCGACATTGCGAAGTAATAGTAGTTCGATCCGTCCTGTGCGATTGCCGGGTCGATCTGTTCGCCCTTGCTCATGGTCTTGTCCATCCATTTGGTGTAGTAGGCGTTGACGTCGATGGCCAGTTTGGGAGAGTGGAAACCGTAGCCGATCTCGATTGATCCAACTTTCTCGTTGAGAGCGTCGGGGTTGGTGATGTTTGAACGCTGTGAGCTCAGGAACACGCCGTAGCTGAAGAAGGGGGCGCGGCTGATGTATCCGGCGTTGAAGAACACGTTGTTGTGGCGGTCGATGTTGTAGTTTGCACCACCTTTGATTGTTCCGCCGATGAAGTTCTTTGTCTCCGAACGTGCGTGCTCGGCATCGTAGTAGTAGAAGTCCTTACGCCAGTAGGAGTTGTTGTTGAGCGCACCTGCGAGGACAAGGTTGAGCTTCTTGTCGAGCATTGTGTATTCGGCCTGTCCGTAGATGCCTTCCTGTGCGGTGAAGCCGTCGTAGTTGCGGTTAACAACGTCGCCTACGTGGAGCTTCTCGTAAACCCATGCGAGGTCGGTGTTGTTGTGAACGGCGTTGTTGTAGGGCTGCACGTTCTGGCGGTTGTAGTTGTCAATGTAGTATTCGCCGCCGAAAAGATCGGAGATCTCGGTCTTGTGGTGGCCTACATAATAGCGGAGGTCAAGACCGCCTGTGAGGGCGAGTTTGTTTCCGTTCTTGAAGTCGATAGCTTTCTTGTAGCTGGAGATCAAGCCGTAGGTCTCGTGGTTGTTGAGCTGTTTGGCAATGACCATGTTTGAGCCGGTGGTTGAATTTGCGTTCATCTCTTCAATGGCGGCATAATCGTAGTAGCCTTCCGGTGTGCGGAACTGCATGTTTAGGTTGCCGTTGTTGGCACCGTACCATGAGGATGAGTAGCTTGTCTTTGATCCGTCGGGGTTGACCACAGTGCGGCCGAGGCCTGAGCGGCCACCGCCGGATGTGACTGACAGGTAGAACGATGTGGAGAGTGACGATGAGTTGTCGATCTGCCAGATGTGGTTGAGGGCTATCTGGGGTTTGTGGTAGAAGTTATGGTTGGAGTTGTAGGACTGGCCGTTCTTGCGGAAACCGTAAGTTGGGTTGTAGCGGTAGGGGCTTTCTCCCTGCATGTAGTCGCGAACGTTCTGCCATCCTTCGATTGTCAGACCGTTGTTGTAGTTGCGCTGGTCGTGCCACTGGGGTGCGCCGAATCCGGTCAGGCCGATCTGATGGCGGTCGTTGATGCGTTTGGTCACGTTGAGGAACCAGGAGTAGGCCTCGTAGCCTGTGCCCTGGATGTAGCCGTCGGCCCATTTGCGTGCGCCGAGAACTGTAATAGCCCAGCCGTTTTTCATGAGGCCGGTGGAGAGCTTGAATCCTATCTGGTTCATGCCGTCGTTGCCCATGCCGTACCAGATGGAACCGCCTTTTTCAACGTCGATGGTGCGTGTGGTGATGCTGATCGTACCACCGATAGAGGGGGTTGACACGATTGTTGCTCCAAGGCCGCGCTGGGTCTGGATAGAGGACGCTACGTCGGAAAGGTTGGCCCAGTTGCTCATGTAGACGCCACCCCATTCCATGTCGTTGACGGGGATACCGTTGATAAGCATAGCGATATTTTCGCTCTGGAAGCCACGCATACGTGTTTTGGCGTCGCCCCAGCCACCACCTTCCGAACGGGTGTAGACACCGGGAGTGGTCTTGAGCACTTCAAGAAGCTCGGAGTTGCCGAGCTTAAATTCAAGCTGTTCGGCGTTGATTGTCGACATTGCCACGGGAGTTTCACGGGTTTTACCGATAGACTGCGTCACGACAACGTCGTTGAGCATTTTGGAATCAGGTTCCATGGTGATCGTGCCTACGTTGGCGGCGGCAGCTACCTGAACCGTCTTGTAGCCCACGAATGAGATTGTCAGTGTCTTGCATGAAGCAGGAACGCTTAACTTGAATTTACCGTCGACATCGGTGTTGACACCGAGCTTGGTGCCGTCGGCGCGTACGCTCGCACCGATCATCGGCTCGTTGAGCTCGTCAACAACGAGTCCGGTACAATTGATGTTGGGTGCGGCCACAGCGGCGATGCACGCAAGCCAAATTGCACTGGCTAAGAGAAGGAGTCTCTTCATAATGAAATGTTGGATTGGTAAAATGGTGATAATTATTGATTTATATCTTTATTGACGGGTTGTGCTCGCTAATGTTGCTGGCAGACTATTATCACGTAACATTTTGCCATGATTTTGTGGCTTTTAGTGCTATTTGTCCTTTGTTTTGGTTGTTTCACTTACAAAGTGGATGTTTTGCGCGCTATTTGCCTGTGAAATTATGTATTTCACCATGCAAAATAAGATAAAAATTTTTAAATTTTAATAACATCCGGGTATTACCCCCCCCAATTTTAATAATTGTTAACATCGCAGGGCGTCAATGCGCTCTGTGATCACTCGTGGCGCAGGGTGATGAGTGGAGTGGCATCGAAGCGTGGGAGCACCATCAGCTGCATAGGGCATTTTCTTGCCTCAAGACTGCCGGAGCAGTCGCCGATGGCGGTGATTCCGCTCTGGAGCAGGGCTTCCCGGATTGCGGTCAGTGCCAGATCGGGTGTGTTGTTGTCCTGGCTCAGATGGCACAGGAAGATGTGGGTGAGACGTGGCGATGCGATCTCGGCAAGAAAACGGGCGGTGGCTGCATTGTCCATGTGACCGTTGTCGGCGGCGATGCGTGCTTTCAGATGCATGGGGTAGGGGCCGGTGGCAAGCATATCGCTGTCGTAGTTGCTCTCTATGACTATGTAGCGTGCCTGACGCATGTAGTAGTCAACTCTCGGCGATATATGTCCGAGGTCGGTTGCCACGGCCATGGTGTTGTCGCCGTGACGGATGAAGAATCCGGAGTTGTCTGTGCCGTCGTGGCTCACGTCGAAGGCTGTGATCTCGAATTCGCCGATCTGAAAGGCAAATTCCTTGTAGATGGGGCGATGGTAGTCCTTGAGCCGACGGGAGATGCTGTGGCGGCGCATGATTCCGCTGAGGGTCTTGGGGGTACAGTAGACTCCGATCGACGGGCGTTTGCGCACGAGGGAGTAGACATAGCGCACGTGGTCGCTGTGGTCGTGGGTCAGGCACACGCCTTTTATGTGGTCGAGGCTCAGGCCGTTGGCTTTGAGGCCGTCGCGGACTTTGTCGATATCCACTCCGGCGTCGATGAGAAAGCCGCCGTTGCGGTCGCCTATGTAGGAGCAGTTGCCTGAGCTGCCGCTGCCGAAGCTCATGAACAGGATGGAATCTGTGGCATTGAGCCGTGCCGTGTCTATGGCAATGCGGTCGATCTCTGCCGACGGGCGATTCTGTTGTCCGGGAGCTTTGATGTTGATGGTGAAGTCCAGACCGGCCAGCCCGGGGTCGTTGAGGTCGGGAATAGGCGTAGCTTCAGGTGTGGGGATGGGTGTTGATGGCGCGATGTCACCGTCGAGGTCGAAAAGTCCTGGCCCCGGCATGTTGATTTTCGGTGAGAATTTCAGTTTGCGTGCCATCAGCTGTAGAGGAGAAAAATGGTTGGAATTTTATCGTAGTTGTAGTTTGCCTTGGCCCAAGCCGAGAGTGGACGCGTCAGTATCGATTCTTTCGGGCCGGTCACGTCGGATGCCACGCACAGCAGCATGTGGCCCGGAAGCCGCTGGCAAAGCTCGGCAATGAGCTTGTTGTTGCGGTAGGGGGTCTCGATGAATATCTGTGTCTGGCGTTCGCGCTCTATCCGTCGCTGCATCTCTTTCAATGCGCGGCCACGGGAATCGGTGTCGTGGGGCAGATAGCCTGCGAATGCCCATGTCTGGCCGTTGAATCCCGAGGCCATGAGCGATAGCAGGATGCTCGACGGCCCTATGAGCGGACGCACGCGGTAGCCGCGTCTCTGGGCTTCGGCAACGGCGAGTGCGCCGGGATCGGCCACGGCCGGACAGCCGGCTTCCGAGATCACGGCCATGTCCATTCCCCGTTTCATCGGTTCAAGCATGGCGGCCACTTCGCGAGGGTCGGTGTGCTCGTTGAGCTCGGCGAATGTCAGGGTGTCTATGTCGATAGACCGGTCGCAGCGTTTCAGGAATCGGCGCGCCGAACGGATGTTTTCCACGATGAAGTGTTTCACCTGCCGGGCTATATCGATGTTGACCGACGGCATCACGACCTCCGGGGCCACGTCGCTCAGCGGCACCGGAAGCAGGTACAGGGTCGGGACATTGTCCGTATCTATGCTGTTGGATTGTCGGTCGGTCATATTATCCACAAAATTACGCATTATTTTCCATACCCCCAAAATAAATCTCGCGCCCGGCGATGACCGATGGGGTGGAACGAGGCGAATTAAATGTTAAAAACGATGTCGCCTATGTGGAGAAATATTAATTTTGTAGGCTGTTTTGAGAAATCAATCATTGAAAAGATAATAAAACTATGAATCTTTGGGAAAAGTTTTCATTAGCGGCCACGATGGCTGCGGTAGCTATCGGCTCGGCCGATGCTGAGATCCCCTCGGGTTATTACGACTCCTGCGAGGGAAAGACCGGACAAGCTCTGCTTCAGGCATTGTATTCCACGATCTCGAGTCATACCAATGTGGGGTACGATGGTCTGTGGACGCTATATCAGACCTCGGACGTGTATCCCGACGGAAGCATCTGGGATATCTACACAACGAAGCATTGGACGTATAAGACGGAACAGTGTGGCAACGTCTCAAGTTCTATCGGCGGTTGCTATAACCGCGAGCACTCTTTGCCCAAAAGCTGGTGGGGAGGCGGAAAAGCGGAGCAATATTCCGATGCGTTCCATCTCTATCCGACTGACGGCCAGGTGAACAGCCAGCGCAGCAACTGGCCGTATGGCGAGTGTGCCAACGGAACTACGAAACCCAACAATGGAAATGTCAAGGCTCTCGGACGGCTGGGCGCATCGACATTCAGCGGATATTCCGGAACCGTGTTTGAACCCGACGATGAATATAAAGGGGATCTGGCGCGTTCGTACTTCTATATGGTTACATGCTATAACGACCGGGTCGCATCATGGACACAAGGAAATGGCAAGGAGATGTTTGCCGGCAACAGCTACCCGGCATTCAAGACCTGGGCCTCCAATCTGTTGCTGAAATGGACACGGCAGGATGAGGTTAGCCAGAAGGAGCTTGACCGTCAGGAGGCTATCTATGCCAAACAAAAAAACCGTAACCCGTTCATCGACCATCCCGAACTTGTGGAATATATCTGGGGCGACAAGGTAGGCGAGGCATGGCATGCATCGACATCCGGCTCTCAGCCCTCTATCCTGCAACCGCAGCAGGGCGTGGTTATTGATCTCGGTGTCGGGGCTATCAATAAGCCGCTGACCAAGGAGGTGACGGTCAAGACCCGTGGAATAGAGGGAAGCGTCACTCTTTCCGCCTATCCGCGCACATTCACGGTGACACCCTCGGTTATCTCCGCCGAGCAGGCCAATCAGGGCACAACGGTGACCGTCAGCCTGACAAGCGCGTCGGCAGGTACGGTTGTCGGCACTCTGTCTGTTTCGGCCGACGATATGGAGTGTGAGGTCGACATGACATCGCAGATCTACGATGGTATTCCCCTGTATGACGCATCCGGCATCTCGAGCGAAGGTTTCATGGTGCGCTGGGTCAATGTTGACGATGCGGCCACCTATACCCTCGACGTCAAGCAGGGATCGCAGTCCGTAGCAGGATATCCCAAGGCTGTCAATGCCTCGGACGAAAGCTATGAGGTGACTGGGCTTGATCCGCAGACCACCTATACGTTCCAGTTGACATCGGCCACAATCTCATCCGTTGTCAAGACCGTCACCACTGCCGAACTGATGCCTGTGATCGATATCCTATTCGACGGTACGCTCCATTTCGACGCCGTGCCGGGTACTCCGTCGGAAGTGGCTGAGCTTCTGATGGATATTGAAAATGTGTCGGAAGATATTGTGATCTCCGTGAAATCGCCGTTTGAGGTGAGCGTCGATAAGTCGACGTGGGCCACTTCTGTCACTCTCGATCCGGAGCAGGACCGTTTCTATCTGCGTGTCAACAGTGCTGCCGAAGGCTCATTCTCCACAGCCATTGTGGCTGCTGCCGGCTCATACATGAACGACGATGCCGAGGCCACAGCGACCGTCACCGATCCTTCGGCCATCGTTTTCATCGAAACATTTAATGTCACTGCCGATTACGCGGATGACTACGCTCCCTATAATAATTCGACAATTCAAGGAACAGCTGCCCAGTGGAGTTTCAAAGGTGCCGGATTGGCTAAGGAGGGTGCAAAGGATGGATCCCAAACCACTTATGGCGTGCGTGTCCGTCTTGGCAAAGGTGGCATGGTGTCGATGGCAGAGGATAAGCCCAGTGGTATCGGAACAGTTGTCTTTGAGGCTGCTAAGTGGAATAATACCGGCGATGGAACAGCCCATATCGAGGTAGAATACTCTTCCGATGGCGGCGCGACGTGGGACGCTGTAGGAAGCGCTGATGTGAGTGCCACAGGCTTCACTTCATTCAGTGTGGATGTGAATAGGACCGGCAACGGACGTATACGTTTCCGTCAGACTTCGGGCGACCGTTGGATTCTCGACAATATCTCGATTTCGAACTACACGGAACTCGGAAGCCTCAATGAACTGGAATATCATCAGTGGGATGCCTACAGCCGCGATGGCCGTCTGATCATAGAGATAGGCGACAATGAAACGGAGGTTTCCGTTTATGGCGTTGACGGCATGACATGGCTTTCTGGTGAGGTGCTGACCCCCGGCGAGCACACTTTCGACCTCCCGAAGGGACTCTTTATTGTGGTTTCCGGCGATTTTGCACGTCGCGTTCTTGTCAAGTAATTTGGTGAAACGCTGATATATTAGTAAATTTGCAGAAAATTAATCATCATGAATATATCATACAATTGGCTTAAAGATTATATCAAAACGCCGCTCTCTCCCGATGAGCTGGCGGCTGCCCTGACCTCGATCGGCCTGGAGACAGGCTCCGTTGAGGAGGTGGAATCGATCCGTGGCGGCCTCCGCGGTCTTGTGATCGGCAAAGTGCTCACCTGCGTGGAGCATCCCGACAGCGATCACCTTCATATCACAACCGTTGACCTTGGCGACGGCCAGGCCACCCAGATTGTCTGCGGTGCGCCCAACGTTGCAGCCGGACAGACAGTTGTCGTGGCAACTGTGGGTACGGTGTTGTATGATGGCGACAAGGAATTCAAGATCAAGAAATCGAAGATACGCGGCGTGGAGTCATTCGGTATGATATGCGCTGAAGATGAGATCGGAGTCGGCACGAGCCACGACGGTATCATCGTTCTCTCCGACGATGTGAAACCCGGGACTCCGGCTGCCGAATACTACGGACTGACCTCCGACTATGTGCTGGAAGTCGACTTGACCCCCAACCGTATCGATGCTGCTTCGCATTTCGGTGTGGCTCGCGATCTGGCGGCATGGGCGGCTCAGCATGCCGAGGCTCTGCCTCTGGAGCGTCCGTCGGTCGATGGCTTCAATCCCGACCGTCAGGATGGTGCCGTGGCCGTGCAGGTGGACAACTATGAGGCTTGTCCGCGCTACTCCGGTGTGACCATCCGTGGCGTCAAGGTGGCAGAAAGCCCGAAATGGCTTCAGGATCGTCTGAACGTGATCGGTCTCCGTCCGATCAACGCCGTTGTCGATGTGACCAACTATATCCTCCACGCCATCGGTCAGCCGCTCCATTGCTTCGACCTTGCCAAGATAGCAGGAGAGAAGATCGTGGTGCGCAACTGTGCTGAAGGCACTCCTTTCGTGACTCTCGACGGCGTTGAACACACCCTCTCGTCGGCCGATCTGATGATCTGCTCCGCCGAAAAGCCCATGTGTATAGCCGGAGTGTTCGGTGGACTCGATTCCGGTGTGACAGAACAGACCACTGACATATTCCTCGAATCAGCTTATTTCAACCCTACGTCTGTGCGTAAGACAGCACGCCGTCAGGGCTTGCAGACCGATGCGTCGTTCCGCTACGAACGCGGCACCGATCCCAATATCACCATGTATGCCCTCAAGCTCGCAGCTCTGATGATCAAAGAGCTTTGTGGCGGTGAGATCTGCGGCCAGCCTGTCGACATCTACCCCAATCCCGTGGCTCCGTTCGATGTCACCCTCTCCTACGATTATGCCCGTGGGCTTATCGGCAAGGAGATCCCCAACGAGACCATCGACGCTATCCTTCGCTCCCTGGAGATAGAGATAGCTTCCACGGATGGCCGCGAGGCACAGTTGCGTGTTCCGACATATCGTGTTGACGTGCAGCGTCCCTGCGACGTTGTGGAAGATGTGCTCCGCATATATGGCTACAACAATGTGGAGATGGGAACCACCGTCCATTCGTCGCTCTCGTTCAAGTCCGAGGCCGACGTTGACAACAATCTCCGCAACCTGATCAGCGAGCAGCTGACGGCTTGTGGATTCAACGAAATCATGAACAATTCGCTTTCGGCTGAACGCTACTATGCCGATTGCGTCTCATATCCTGCCGAACGCTGCGTGCGTCTGCTCAACCCTCTGAGCAACGATCTCAGCGTTATGCGTCAGACCCTTCTTTTCGGCGGTCTGGAATCGATTGCCTATAATGTCAATCGCCGCTCGCCCGATCTGATGATGTACGAGTTCGGCCATGTCTACACCTTCAATCCGCAGGCCGAATCCACCGCTGAGCGCCCTCTTGCCCCCTATGGCGAGGAATCTAACCTTGGCATCTGGCTGACAGGAAACGTGCGTGGTGCAGGATGGCTCCGACCGGCTGAACAGTCGACAGTCTACGATCTGCGTGCCGTGGTCGAGAACATATTCGCCCGTCTCGGCATCAACGCCCGTGAGCTCAAACTCTCGCAGGGCGACTCGTCGGTGTTCGCTACATCGCTTGTTGTCGCTTCTCGTTCCGGGAAGACTCTCGGTCAGCTCGGCATCGTGGCCAAGCCGTTGCTCAAGGCATTCGATCTGAAGCAGGACGTGTTCTTTGCCGAACTCAACTGGGCCGAACTCGTCAAGCTGTCGGCACGCCACAAGGTGACCTACGCTCCGCTGCCTAAGACCATGGCCGTGAAACGCGACCTCGCCCTGTTGGTCGACAACGCGGTGACCCTCCGCCAGATCGAGACCGTGGTGCGTGAGAGCGAGCGCAAGATCCTGCGCGACGTGACCCTCTTTGATGTCTACGAAGGCGACAAACTCCCCGAGGGTAAGAAATCCTACGCTATCAACATCACCCTTCAGGACGACGAACGCACACTCAACGACAAACAGATCGACGCCGTGATGAACAAGATTATCAATAATCTCCGTCAGAAAACGGGTGCCGAACTCCGCTGATCTTTTAAACACGAATCAATCATAATAAAAAATAAATCTTACTCATGGGAAGAGCATTTGAATATCGTAAAGCCCGTAAGCTCAAACGCTGGGGCAACATGTCGCGCACATTCACGCGCATCGGTAAGGAAATCACCATAGCCGCTAAGGCCGGCGGTCCCGATCCCGACTGTAATCCTCGTCTGCGCGCCTTGATGCAGAACGCCAAGGCTGCCAACATGCCCAAGGACACCGTTGAACGCGCCATCAAGAAGGCTACCGACAAGGATGCCAGCGACTACAAGGAAATATCCTACGAAGGCTACGGACCTTTCGGTATCGCCATCTTCGTGGAGGCTGCTACCGACAACAACACCCGTACCGTTGCCAACGTCCGTTCTTATTTCAACAAACACAATGGTTCGCTCGGAACTCAGGGTTCTCTCTCGTTCCTTTTCGACCACAAGTGTGTGTTCAAGATCAAACCCACCGAAGGTCTCGACATCGAGGAACTTGAGCTTGAGCTTATCGACTGTGGCGTTGATGAAGTAGAGCCCGACGAAGAGGAAATCGTACTTTATGGTGCTTTCGAGGACTACTCCAACATCCAGAAATATCTTGAGGACAACGGTTACGAGATCATTTCTTCCGAGTTCGAACGCATACCCAACGATCTCAAGGAAGTGACCGACGAACAGCGTGCAGCCATCGAGAAACTCCTCGACAAACTCGAAGAGGACGAAGACGTGCAGAACGTGTTCCACAACATGAAAGAAGCTGAAGAGGAATAATCCTCACTCTGCAAAACAATACTGACCGGCGGCGTGCAGAACCATCTCTGCACGCCGCCCTCATTTTTTCTGCAACATTTATACCGGTGAATATGTCTGGTGTTGTATTGGTTGGTTGCAGCAATGTCGGGGTGGCGGATCTCCGAGCCGCCCAACCGGCTCATCCCCAAAATGGCAATCTCCTGCCAGGTGTCATATTCGTCTCATATTTACCCTATCTGTAGGGACTATTTCGCGTCCGGGTGAGCGCATGAATTAAAAGATCAGCGGCAAGCCGATCCGATACCGGGAGCTTGCCGCTGTTAAGTTATTTGATTGGTGTCGATAAGGACGTATTATTTCTTGGCTGCGTCAGCTTTGGCGCGTTCGAGATAGTTCTCGATGTTGGTGTTGATGCTCACGCCATATTCGGGATATTTCGTTGTGATCTGCTCATAGAGCTCAGCTTCGGCGGAGTAGTTCTTGAGATGACGCTGAACGGTTGCCTCTTTCATCATGGCGTAGGGTGCTACCATGGGGTTTTCGTCGCTCAGGTCGGCAGCTTTGCTGAAGCATTCGATGGCTTCGGGGAACTTGTCGAGGTTCACGTAGCAGTCGCCTTTGAGACATTCGCTGAGGGCAGCAATGATAGCGTCCTTCTTGTCATAGTCGTTAAGATAGGTGAGAGCCTTGTTGTAGTCGCCTTTCTTGAATTCGTAGATGGCCGACATGAGTTTGGCATTGTTGCCGCCGTCGTGGCTGCGTGTGGCTGCTTCCTCAAATGCCTTGGTCACGGCATCAAGCTGCTGTGCGGTGGCTGCTGAATCGAGCATGGGAGCCGACATCTCATAGTTGGCGGCCATATTGCTTGCGAGGCCGTACTGGGTGTCGGCAGCGTTGCGCGACGGACGCAGGTAAGCGTAGATGAACAGCAGGGTTGCGATAACTACTACAGCTACTGCGATGCACGCCCACATGATAAGTTTCTTGTTGTTCTGCACTCTCTGCTCTGCTTTGGTCAGGGAGTCGTTGATATCATCGATTGCAGTGCGTGATTCGGGTTGTTCTTTCTGTGACATGATATTGTTTTGTTTTTTCTTTTTCGTTTTAAATTGTCTGTGCCTGTGGCGAGGCTATTTTATGTGACATGCAAAATTAATAGATATTCCCCGATAATAAAAATTTTTGGCGGAAATATTGCTTGCTCGCCGCGATATGGTTATTTTTGTGGCTGTAAAGAACTGATTAAACCCAACAGAAATCCATGTCGGAAGAAGAAAAGAAACAGAATGTGGTGGTGACCATAGGCCGGCAGTTCGGCAGCGGTGGGCGCGAGCTTGGCCGTAAGCTGGCCGATCGGCTCGGTGCCCGGTATTATGACAAAGAGTTGCTCCGCGAGGCTGCGCGCCGTGCCGGAATGAGCGAAGAGTTTTTCGAACGCCGCGACGAGCGTTTCCCGTCGTTCATAAACGGGGTGTTCTCCTTTGCATTCGGCTATAATTCGGTCAATTGCTACAGTGGGTCTACTTCGATCAGCGACGACAGCATCTATCGGGCGCAGAGCGATTTCATCCATTCGCTGGCCGACGGCGAGGATTGTGTGATTGTTGGTCGCACGGCCGACTATGTGCTGCGCGATCATCCGAGAGTGGTCAACGTATTCGTGCATGCTCCGGAGGATGTCTGCGTGGAGCGTATCATGCGCCGTGGCGAGCCCGACATGCCCACTCCCGAAAAGGCAAAAGCAAAAGCGCGCCGCATCAACAAGCTACGCGCCAATTACTATAATTTCTATACCGACAAGACCTGGGGAGCAGCGTCGAGCTATGATCTGACGTTCGACACGTCGAAACTCCCTATGGACGATATCGTGGAGATGATCGTGGAGTATATCAGCCGTCGTTTTCCGCGTCAGTGATCAGGAGTTTTCCTGCTGGATTTCCTTTTGGGAGTCGGTGGTTTTGGCCGTGTGGGCTGTCAGCTTCTTGTTGTAGGAGCGGATGGCCAGACGCTGGATAGTGGCATTGATGGCCGAGACCACGAGCAGGATACCGGTGATCAGCGTGACGGTGGAGTTGATTGTCTTGACTGGGGTCACGAGGATCAGCAGTCCGGCAATGATGAACAGCGATGGCACGATGTAGAACTGCCACGGAAGCGATGCCGGGCGCATGGCGTAGACCACGCCCACTATCTGATAGATGCCATAGAGGATTAGTATAGCTGCGAACACGTAGCAGAGCAATCCGACGAAAAAGCCGGGAGCTATTAGCATCCACAGACCAAGCAGGATGGTGCAGACGGAAACGATCAGCAGCGACGTGGTGGCCGAACCATGGTTTGTAGTGATTCCGCTGCGTTTGCGGCCGTCGGTCTCGATCTCTGTTTCGGTCACGGTCACCGTCCGGTTGCCTTGATGATTGCCGGCCGATTCGATCAGCACATACAGTCCGGGCAGTACGAGGCAGAGTCCCAGGGCGCGTACGAGCCATGAGAAAAGATCCGCTTCCTTATAGCATACGATGAAAAAAATGCCGACAATACCGGTGATGATGATTGTCAGCCAGTTGTTGAATCTGTTGTTCATGACGGTTATGAGTTTGTGTTTCTGAGGTTATAACGCTTGAACACCGCAAATGGATGCGGCCACGGCGAATCCTGCGCAATAAAACAGCATCAGCATGGAGGTGGCGGCCAGCAGAGGTGTGAGGGCATGGCCTTTTCTATGGGGCATCACACTCCATATTCCGCAGTGGGCAGCGAGATAGACCACGGGAATTGCCATGCCCAAGGGCTCCATTTTGACCCATAGAGGAAGCATAAGCCCCACGGCTATAAGCCCGTTGAGCATATAGAGCAGACGCACGGCACGCCGGCCGAGGATCACGGCGAGTGTCCGTTTGTTGACCTTGGCGTCGTCGTCGGCATCGCGATAGTTATTGATGATCAATACGTTGGCTCCCATGAGCCCCACGGCTATTCCGCTAAGCCATACCGCGGTAGGCCACGCGAGCGTTTGCACGTAATAGGTCAGTGTCACAGGCACTATGCCGAAGAATGCTATGACGGCCACTTCGCCCAACCCGTGGCGCGACAGCGGATACGGGCCGGTGCTGTAGGCCATGGCCCCGAGGGCTATGACAATGCCTATGGGCAGCAGGATCCATCCGCCGAAAGCTATCAGCAAGCAGCCTATGGCGCATGCGGTGCCAAGAGTCAGATATGTGGCGGTCAGCATCGCACGGGGGGATATGTCTCCTTCTGTCACTCCCCGTCGCGGTCCCTCACGCCCGGGAGCGTCGAGGCCGTCGCGGTAGTCATAATATTCATTGGCAAAGTTGGAGGCTATCTGTGCTGCGACGGCAAACAGCAGGCAGAGTAGCGAGGGTATGATGCGGAAGCCCCCCGACATGAGGGCGAGTCCGCAGGCCATCACTACTCCTGCCACCGACACCGGCAGTGTGCGCAGACGCATGGCTTCGATCCAGAAGGATAGTTTTTTCCGGTTCATTTCTGTGGGGTGTTCGATATGTTGAAACATGTGCGTATGGCTTCGGTTATCATCTCAGCCTCGCGGCTGTTGCCACGGAGGATGGCGAGGATCTTGGCTATATATTCCTCTTTGCTCTTCAGGCCGCAGAGACCGGCCACGTTGCTTCCCGGCAGCATCGATTTCTGATTGTAGACGCGCAGTATGCCGGCATAGTCGCCCTCTTTCTTATAGCCGTTGAACTGATGCAGGAAATCCTTGTAGAGTCCGCGTGGGTTCATGTCTATGAACAGTTGCTGGATATGCTCCTCAAGCATCCCGACGGATGTGAACCGGCCGTCGATGCGGTATTCAACGGTGCGTTTCACGCGGTGGCGTGTGTGGAGAAGCGCCTGGGCCTGCATGTCGTGGGAAAACTGCTGGATCACGGAGCGTTTCACTCGTCCGAACACTCGGTCGGGATCTTTATGGCAGTAGGAGGCAACGGCGCGAACCACATCCTCAAGCATCAGTATGTTTTCAACTTCGGCCACCTCCGGCACCATGATTCGCTTCCCTCTCAGATACTCAACCTCTTTCTGGTCGCGGCGGTCGCGGTCAACGATCCCGAAGGAGTCCATCTGGTGGAATGAGTTGAGCGAGTTGAATGTGCGCGTGGCTTCGATCACTTTGTTGCAGCTTCCGAGTGGCTTGACGGTGAAATCTTTGAATATGAGCGAATATAGCTTGGCATCAATAGAGTGGCGGCCATCCCCCTCGATGAACAGCACCGGTTTGCGTGCGCCAAGGATCGCGGCATAGATCTCGTCGGAAATAGCCGTGTCGGGGGGCAGGATGGCATAGTCCCATGTCGCGGCCGAGGGGTCGTAGCTGCGTACCCACACGGTGGCGGCATCAGAGCGTGTGGCGGCGAAGTCGAGATCGTGGGTCGTGTAGACGAATGTGCAGTCGGGACGCAGCAGCTCTATGCGGTTCCAAACCGATTGCATGATTGTGGGGTGGAGAAACATCTCCGGGCTATCCACCAGAACAACGGAATGCTTCGGCGCGTATGTGATGGCGCCCAGATAGTAGATCACGGCTCTTTCTCCGGCCGAGAGCTTTCCGGCGGCATACATATCGTCGGCCTCGTCGATCCGACGGGAGAAGAGCATGCGGCCGCTCTCTATGAGTATCTTGTTGTCGGGGAATATCTCTTGCCACAGATTGATGATCTCGTCGAGCTTCGTCGGGGCGAGTGTCTGGGTCGGATCGTTGGCATGGCGCAGCTTGTAGTCTATCAGGTTGAGCATCTCGTCGCGCATCAGCAGAGTCATGAGCCGTTCGAGTTGGGTCGAATCGGGATCGGACGACATGCCGTTTGCCGAGGCTTCATCATATAGCTTGTCGATAATGGAGGCCGACGATGCTGTGTGACGGCGATCGTAGAGCGCATGCAGAACCGACAGCGGAAAGGCTCTGCGCCCTAAATCCGATGCCATGCGTGCAGTGAAACGGCTTTTGCCTGAGCCGTTGGCTCCGACGATAACTATGCGTCGTGCCGCAGGATCTATCTGCTGGCTTGTCCCGTTGGATAGGGGTGGGAGTGTGATAGGTTTGGATTTCATGGTGCCGGTTCTGTTAAAAATCTATGGTTCCTGCGCCTTCTCGCACTATTTCGGGCTGTCGGCTGTCGGCAGTCAGGCGCACAATAGTAGAGGGGATGGCATTGCCGTTGCCTCCGTCTATCATCATGTCTATGTCCATATTCTCGAAGCGCAGGGCTATCTCTTCGGGCATTATGATCTCATCCTCGCTCAGTCCGTCGGTAGGTATCGAGGTGGAGAGAAGTGGAGATCCAAGCTCGTCGGCTAAGTGACGCGCTATGGCATTGTCGGGAATACGTATCCCGACCTCGCGGCGTCCTTTGAACACTTTTGGCAGCGTAGTGGCCGCCGGCAGGATAAACGTATAGGGACCCGGAGTGTGGCTGCGCAGCAGATTGAAGGCGGCATTGTCGATCCGGGCATATTCGCTGGCTTGTGAGATGCTGCCGCATACTATCGACAGCGTGTTTTTCTGGGGGTTAAGCCCTTTCAGGCGGCACACTCTGTCGATAGCCGGCGCGGAGAGCGCGTTGCAGGCAATGGCATAGAGAGTGTCGGTTGGATAGATTATTATTCCGCCGTCGCGGAGCGTATCGACGGCCTGCTGGATGAAGCGGTCGTTGATAGAGGAGGGGTAAATGCGCAGAATCTGCATGGTCAGGAGAATATTTGTTGTTCAGCAAAATTAATCAAAAACATCTTTAAAACAAATTATCCGCCACTCTTTATGGGGTGGGTCGGCTGCAACCTTTTATCCCCTCGGATGTTATAATATCAGAAAGGAGATTGTTATTATGAAAGCCTTGAAACATATAGCATTACTGACTGTAGGCGTCGCTGCCTTGTCATTGGCCTCGTGCGATGCAGTCTGGACTGATTCCGCCGATGGTTATGTACCCGGATATTATGGTGTCGGAATATTAAGTGACTGGTATCCTTCGCTTCCCGGTGCGCCGCTGATATCACCCGTCTATTGGGGCAATCAACTCTATCCCGGCAGCATTCTGCCACCTCCTGTGCGTCCGCCTTACAGGCCTGTCGGGCCGATTATCGGTGGTAATGCTCCGACAAGACCCGGTGGCAATGTGCGTCCAGGGGTCACACCTCCGGCCAATCCGGCTCCTACGCCTTCCGTCCCAGCCACACCTCTCAAACCTGCGCAGCCTATAGTGCCTCCATCGGGTAGCATTCCTCCCTCGCAGGTCACCGGTGGACAGCCCGGCGTTGCCATGCCACCGGCCGGCTCAGGCATGCGTCCAACCACCTCCGGCCGCCACTGATTCATTCCCTGTTGTGGCACTTGGCCATTGATGGAATAATACCGACGGCGTTCCGTGGATTCCACAGAACGCCGTCGGCGTATGGCTATGTTTGAGAAAATTCGTTTAGAAACGAGGACGTCCGCCGGGGCCGCCGGGACCACCAGGACCGCCCGGACCACGCCATTCATTGCGGTTGGTAGGCTCTTTGCCTTTACCGAATGTATTGAATTTGTAGCTCACGGTCACCATGAAATAGCGCGTCAGGCTATTGTAGGAGGTATCGTCGATGTAGTTGGCTGTAACCGATCGTGATATATTGCTGCGTTGTTGCAACAGGTCATATCCTTTGAGGGTGAACGTCAGCGATCTGTCGCGCAGGGTCTGATAAGAGATCGAGGCGTTCCACATCCATTCATTCTTGTCATATCCCTGTGAATAGCCGCTGGTGGCGGTATAGGTCAGATCGGAGTTCAGGATAATGCCGATCGGGGTGTAGTAGTAGGCCGAGAATGTTCCTCCGTAGTTGTGGATGGTCATGTTGCCGGCCGACTGGAGGGAGTTCATCGTATATTGGATAGAGTAGCGTGGGCGCAGCTCGAATTCAAGATTCTCGGGGCGGAACGAGATTGCCGGCATCACGTTGACATTGAGTGATCCGCTTCGGTTGCGCATGCCGTTGTTGAAACCTACACGCTGGTTATACATCATGAATGCATGGGCGGAAACTTGCCATGCCTTGTTGCGCAGGGGCTGGGAGAACATACCCATGACGCGGCCACTCCAGACGCCGTTGACATTCTCGTAGGTGGTGGTCTGCGCACCTGTCGATTGGTCGAACGTTGTGCGCGACACGATGGAATTCTGTGTCATGTCGAAGTCGCTCATCACCATGATTGATCGCTGGCTGGCCGAATTGAAGTCCTGGAAGCGCAGACGCAGATAGTGGGTGAACGATGGATCCAGATTGGGATTACCGACAATCACGCGCATCGGGTCGGAATAATCGGCCACAGGTTGCAGCTGGGTCATCGACGGCTGCGACGACATGCCGCGGTAGTTGATGTTGAGCGAACGCTGTTTGCCTATCTTAAGACGATAGCGCAGGAACGGGGCGAAGTTCCACACCCAGCGTGTCGCGATCGCCTTCTCCGGATGAGTCAGGTTGTCGCTGCTGGAGCTTGTCGGAACAAGTGAGACACCTACGTCGATGTTATGGGTGCTCGACACATGGCGGTATCCGACGCGGATATCCTGATTGAAGTAATCATTGCGGAAGCGGTTGCTCAGCGAATCGTTGAGTATCTCACGGGTGAAATCAATCTCAGGGAGCATACCCTCAGCAACAGGAGGTAGCAAAGGATGGTCATAGACCATCTTGTCGGTATTGTTCCAGCGGTATTGCACGCGGTAGGCGAACGTTAGGAAGTTGCCTTTCTTCACATCGCCCAATGGTTCTGTCCATGTGACGCGTGCCTGTGCCTGATCGCTCCATGTACGGTTGCTGTTGATCTGGTCGTAAAGGTCGATTGAGTCCCCGTAATTGAAAAAGCGGTTGAGAGAGTAGGCATTCTCTGTCTCGCGGACGTTGGAGTGGTTGTAACGCAGTTGGACGGAGTACGATCGCCCCGGTTTGTTGCGGAAGTTATGGCTGTAGATAGCCTCTGCTCCGAATTCTATCGAATGGCCGCGTGAATAGGATTCGTTGAGTGTGCGGCTCACCAGCGAACGCCCGGGATCGCCAGCCATGATAAGGGTAGAGTCGACCGATTCGGATATGTTCTGGTTGTATGAGAATTTAGGGCGGAACTCAAACACGTTGAACGAGTCCGGTTTCCACTGGATGCGGAAATCCGCGCGCAGGTTGTTGCCACGGTCACGGGTGTATTTCCTTGTGCTGTTGAACGAGGTTGAGTCGGGGAATAGGTACTGACGTTCCTGGCTCTGACGGGTGTCGCGGTCGGAACGGCTCCACATGATGTCGCCGCCAACGCGGAATATCTCGCCACGTCCTACGTTGAAGTTCAGACCAAGTGCCTGCGAGGTGTTGATGCCGTTGTCGCCTCCGAAACGGCGGAAACGTGAGCCGTTGCTGTCGGTGAAGCCAAGTTCGTTGATATTGTTGAAGTTACCCAAGAGGGTTATCTGGTTGTCGTTCCAGAATTTGTTGACGTTGAACGAGCCCATGTAGCGGTGATCGGTACCGTAGCCGGCCTCGGCTGTACCGAAATATCCGTTTTTCATGCCCGGTTTGACCGTAAGATTGATCACGGTCTCATCCTCGCCGTCGTCAACGCCGGTCAGACGGGCAAGATCGCTCTTGCGGTTCACCACCTGTAGCTTCTCAACCATATCGACCGGCAGGTTCTTTGATGCAACCTTGGGGTCGTCGGAGAAGAATTCCTTGCCGTCGATCAGGATCTTTGTGACGGTCTGGCCGTTGGCGGTGATCGAGCCGTCAGTACCCACTTCCACGCCCGGTAGACGTTTCAGAAGGTCTTCCACTACGGCATTGGGCTGTGTGCGGTAGGAATCGGCGTTGTACTCTATGGTGTCCTCGGCAACTTTGATCTGCGTTTTCACGCCGGTCACCTGTACCCCTTTCAGCATGATGCTTGATTCTTTGAGCGTCACTGTCGGCACATTCAGTGTCGCCGTCTTCCCGACGGTGATATTGGTGAACGAGGATACATAGCCCAGATACGATGCCTCAAGGATATATTTCCCTGCTTTCACATCGGTAAATGTGTAAGCACCCGAATTATTGGTCTTGCCTCCTTTGACGTAGGCGGAATCGGCCGGTGTGAGCAGACGTACCGTGGCTTGAGGCAGTCCATACCCTTCCGTGTCGTTGACCGTGCCTTTAACCACGGCTCCATGCGCTAAAAGCGTCGACACTGCCAAAAGCGCCGACGCCAGTACTATGCGTAATGGTGTTGTCATCTTTTTTATGCTTTTAAACGAACTTTACGTTAAAACAGACTTCCGGATATTCAAAAGGTTTAATCCGGCTCGAAAAAAATTTCGTTTGAATGAAAATAAAACTCAACGGCATGCTGTTATCGGCATGCCGTTGAGACGTTATTGGATTGAAGCTATGTTCGGGATTATTCCAGATCGCGTGGGATTGCAACGAGCTTCTGGTCACATTTGACAATGAAGTCGAGGATCTTGTCGCGTTCTTCCGACTGGTCGATATCCACCTCGATGCGCTTCATGGCGTTGAACACCGATGTGTTGCTCTGGTAGATATGGCGGTAGGCCTTGGCTATATCGTCAACCTGTTCCTCGGTGAAGCCGTTCTTGCGCAGGACTACGGCGTTGACTCCGAAATACGATGCCGGGTTGTGGGCCATGATCACGTATGGGGGCACATTGCCGTTGATGCGGCAGCCGCCCTTGACGAGTACCCAGTCGCCGACCACGGAACGCTCGTGGAGCATCACGTTCGATGACAGGATCACGCATTCGCCTACCTTGGTGTCGCCGGCGATTGTCACGCCATTTCCGAGAACGCAGCGTCCGGCAATCCGTGAATCGTGACCGATGTGGGTTTCAGCCATGATGAATGAATCGCTGCCGATGCAGGTGCCTTTCTCGGTCATGAAGCCTCGGTTGATGATGCAGTTCTCGCGGATCACGTTGTTGTCGCCGATGGAGCAGAACGAGGGCTGACCTTTCCAGCGGAAGTCCTGGGGATCGGCTCCGATCACCGAGTTTTGATATACTTTGTTGTTTTTGCCAAGTGTGGTGCCGCGGATTATGCTGACATAAGGCATGATCTCGCAGCCGTCGCCGATCTCTACATCGCAGTCAATGTAGGCAAAAGGATGGATCGTGACATTCTCTCCGATCCGGGCCTTGGGGTCGACGTGGGCCAATGGGCTGATTGTGGTTGCCATAACGGTTAGTTTTTACGTTGGTTGAGATATAAGGTGGATTATCGTCCTCCGCCGAGCGACTGGTAGAGGTTGATCAGTGCCTGGGCTTCGTTCAGACGGGCTGAGATGCCGGAGATCTGGGCGGAGAGAAGTCCCTGCTGGGCAGTCAGTACGTCGAGATATGTGGTGTTGTATGAACCGAGGCGCAGAAGTTCCTGGGTGTAGTCAACGGCAAGCGCGAGCTTTTCTGCCTGAAGGGCAAGATGCTGCTGCTTTTCAACACTCTTTTCATAGAGGGTCATGGCATCGCTGACTTCCGCGCTGGCGCTCATAAGGGTCTGCTCGAACGTGTTCATGGCTTGCTGCTGCTGGGCTTTGGCTGCCTCAAGACGGGCTATGTTCTGTCCGCGTGAGAACAACGGGATGGTCAGCGATCCGGCAAGATTGATGAAGAAGTTGCCGGGATTGGTAACCATTGAGCCGAGCAGGTTGGTGAAGCCGCCGTTGGCAGTGATGTTCAGGCCGGGATAGAAGGCTGCACGGGCTGAGTTGGTGGCGTAGTAGGCCACGGCCATGTTGCGTTCTGCTGCTGCCACGTCGGGGCGCAGGGCGAGTTCGTACATCGGAACGGACGAACGGATGATCGCCGGCATGGTAAGCACGGCATCAGCCGGGATTTCCCATTTTTGCGGCATCACGCCGATCAGCAGTGAGAGGGTGTTGTTGAGCTCGTCGAGGCTCACCTCAAGATCGGTGATAGAGGCGAGGATGCCGTAATACTGGGCTTCGCTCTGAACTACGGCCACTTCATTGACCGTACCGCCTTCCTTGAGGTCTTTCATTGTCTGCACGCTTTCCTTCCAGATAGCGGCTGTCGAACGGCTGACGGCCAGCTGGGATTCGATAGCGGCGATGGCATAGTAGGTGTTGGCCACACCACCGATGATCTGTGAGCGCACCGCACGGGCATAGTCCTCCGACTGCTCGTAGGCTGCCTGAGCTCCACGTTTGGAGTTGAGCAGCTTGCCGAACACGTCGATCTCCCAGCTTACCGACAGCGGAATCTGATAGCTCCAGTTCATCGGACCCGACGACGGGGAGGTGAAGAATTTGGAGCCTGCGCCGTTGGGCGCGAGTGCAACGGAGGGAAGATAGCTCAGACGTGCGCCCTTGAGCTGTGCATGCGCAATGTCAATGTTGAGCTTGGCATTGCGGTAGTTGATATTGTTGGCCAATGCCTGATCGATCAATCCTGCGAGGATGGGATCAGTGAACACGCTTTGCCACTGGAGATTGCCGAATGCGAGCGAGTCGATCTCGGCTTCCTGTGCTTCTTTGTACTGAGCCAGCAGTGCCGTATCGGACGGGGTCTCGTACTTTTTGTAGAGGTTGCAGCTGCCGAGCGTCGACAGTAATAATACTGTCGCCGCCGGTAGCAATATGATTTTATTCAACTTCATTTCTTATTTTTGACTTGATTGGATTAGTGCGAATACTGTTCAATCTCGCTTTGGATCTCGTGGTTGTCAGAGTCTTTCCATGTCATCGGGGTGATCTTTTCCTGGAGTTTCTGGAACACCACGAACAGAGCCGGAACGATGAAGATCTGGAATAACATACCTATCAACATACCACCCACGGAACCTGTGCCGAGTGCCTTGTTACCGTTGGCGCCTACGCCGTGGGCAAACATCATTGGCAACAGACCGATGATAAGTGCCAGCGAGGTCATGAGGATCGGTCGCAGACGGGCCACGGCACCGTCGACTGCAGCTTTGGCGATCGACATGCCTTGACGGCGGCGGTCAAGTGCGAACTCTACGATAAGGATCGCGTTCTTGGCAAGAAGACCGATAAGCATGATCAGGGCGATCTGCAGGTAGATGTTGTTGGAGATATCGCGGAGATCGGCGAAGATGAATGTGCCCATCAGACCGAACGGTATCGAAAGGATAACGGCGAATGGAAGCATGTAGCTTTCATACTGTGCGGAGAGCAGCAGGTAGACGAACAGCAGACAGAGTCCGAAGATCATTGCGGTGTTGTTGCCTGTCTGAGTGCCTTCCTCACGAGTCATACCGGCGTATTCGTAGCCGTAGCCTTGCGGAAGCATCTCAGCAGCCACTTCCTCGATTGCCTTGAGGGCGTCGCCGGATGAGTAGCCTTCTGCCGGAGAGCCGTTCACGGAGATCGACTGGAACATGTTGAAGCGGTTCAGAAGGTCAGGTCCATAGACGCGCTGCAGCGATACGAAGTTGGAGATCGGAGCCATTTCCGATCCGTTGCGCACCTTTATCGAAGCGAGTGTCTCGGGTGACACACGGGCTTCAGGCGATGCTTGCATCATGACACGGTAGATCTTACCGAAACGGTTGAAGTTCGACACGTACATACCGCCGTAGTAGCCCTGAAGGGTGGAGAGGATGGTCTGCGGTGAGATGCCGGCCTGTTTTGCCTTGGCAGCATCCACATCTACCAGATACTGGGGGAATGTGGGGTTGAACGTGGTGTAGGCCATCTGGATCTCAGGACGCTGGTTGAGAGCGCCGAGGAAGCCCTGGACAATGGCGAAGAAATCATTGATGTCGCCACCGGTCTTATCCTGCATCTTGATCTCGAAGCCGTTGGTCATTGAGTAACCGGAGATCATAGGCGGAGCGAAGATCACAACGCGGCCGTCCTTGATCAGCTGGCCGGTAGCACCGTAAAGTCGGCCTATGATGGCATCGGAGCTTTGCGATTCGTCACGTTCGGCCCAGTCGGTGAGCTTGACAATGAATGTACCGTATGTCGCACCCTGACCGGCAAGGAAGCTGTAGCCAAGGATCTTGTTGCTGTAGGCAACGCCGGGAGTAGCGCGGATTATTCCGTCAACTTTCTCCATCACCTCTTCGGTGCGCTCCTGTGAAGTGCCCGGAGGCATGTCGACCATCACGAACACAACACCGGTGTCCTCATTGGGGACGAGTGCGGTAGGTGTGATCTTCATCAACCAGACGAGTGCCACTATAGCGATTGCTACAAACGCAAATGAGGTGATCTTATGGTTAACAAAGAATCTGGTTCCTTTCTTGTAGGCGGTAAGTACGGCATTGTAGCCTTTCTCAAAGCCGGCGTGGAAGCGTTTGCTGAACACACCGATCAGAGCCATGACGGCGCAGAAGCATGAGAGGATGAGGTGCCATGTGTTTCCGTCGGTGTACCATCCGAGTACCATGAAGGTTACAGCGGCGCATACGAACAGGAACGTGATCATCGGGTGCAGCCCGAGAGCGAAACGGCGTTTGTATTGGTTCTTGACAGTTGCGGCAGCTTCGGAATAAGCTTCGCCGAGGCGTTCTTTCAAGGGGATCTTCTCGCCGTCCTCAGTCTTGTGGGGTTTGAGGAACACGGCGCAGAGTGCCGGCGACAGGGTCAAGGCGTTGATGGCTGAGAAGCCGATGGCGATGGCCATGGTCAGACCGAACTGCTGGTAGAATACACCCGATGTACCCGGCATGAACGATACGGGGATGAACACGAGCATCATGACCAGTGTGATCGAGATGATGGCGCCGCCGATCTCGCTCATGGCGTCGATTGAAGCCTTGCGCGCGCTCTTGTAGCCCACGTCGAGTTTGGCGTGGACCGCCTCGACCACCACAATGGCATCGTCGACCACAATGGCGATCGCAAGCACGAGAGCCGAAAGGGTGATGAGGTTGATCGAGAATCCGATGATATTCAGTACGAAGAATGTGCCGACAAGTGCCACAGGAATGGCGATAGCCGGGATAATGGTTGAACGGAAGTCCTGCAGGAAGATGTAGACCACGATGAACACGAGGATGAACGCCTCGATGAGGGTCTGGATCACATGATGGATCGACGCATAGAGGAAGTCATTGTTGTTCATAGGGATAGCGAAGTGGAGTCCGTCGGGGAGGTCTTTCTCCATTTTCTCCACTTCTGCAAGACAGTCGTTGATGATCTGGGTTGCGTTCGAACCTGCGGTCTGGAACACGATACCCATGGTCGAGGGGTTGCCGTTGATTGAGTTGGCGAAGCCATACTGGACTTTGCCAAGCTCTATTTCAGCTATGTCTTTGAGATACAGCACTTCGCCGTTGTCGTTGGCGCGCACAACGATGTCGCCGAACTGATCAGGAGTGGTCAGACGGCCTTTATACTTCATCGTGTACTGGAACGACTGGTTACCCTGTTCGCCAAACGCACCCGGAGCGGCCTCGATGTTCTGTTCGGCCAGGGCGGCGGTCACGTCGGAGGGCATCAGGTTGTACTGTGCCATCACGTCGGGCTTGAGCCATATACGCATTGAGTAGTCGGCACCGAAGCTGAGCACGTCGCCCACACCGCTCACACGCTGGATCACCGGGATTACGTTGATCTTCATGTAGTTGTCGATGAATTCGGGCGAATAAGCCTCGGGCTTGTCCGTGTAGAGGGCGATGCCGAGAAGCATAGAGGTCTGACGTTTCTGTGTCAGCACGCCGACCTGGGTAACTTCGGCAGGAAGTAGGTTCTGGGCTTTTGCTACACGGTTCTGCACGTCGACGGCAGCCATGTCGGGGTCGAAGCCCTGTTCGAAGTAAACGTTGATCGTTGCCGAACCGGTGTTGGTTGCGGTCGATTCCATGTAGGTCATACCCTCGGCACCGTTGATCGATTCCTCAAGAGGTGCGATCACTGAGTTGAGCACGGCCTGTGCGTTGGCACCGGTGTAGGTTGTCGACACCTGGATTGTAGGTGGCGCGATATCGGGATACTGGGTGATCGGCAGCGATACGAGTCCGATCAGACCCAGCAGGACGATAAAGATTGATATAACCGTCGAAAGTACCGGGCGGTTAATAAATGTATCTAATTTCATTTTCTAATGTTGACAGTTTGGATATGTTGTCGGTTAAAAATGGGTGCTGCCGCAGCATTATTTCTGCTGCTGTGCCTGCTGAGCCTGTGCGGCCTGCTGTTCTGCGAGCTTGGCCGCGTCGACGGGCTGGATAGTGACGCCTTCGCGCACGTTCTGTGTGCCCACGCCTTCAACCACGATCTTTTCGCCGGGTTCAAGTCCGGAGAGAACCACATAGTCCTTGCCGTTGTCCTGAGGCAGTACGGTGATGGCGCGTGAGGTGAGGGTGTTGTCTTTTCCAACTACGAACACGAATTTCTTGTCCTGGATTTCGAAAGTGGCTTTCTGAGGGATGATGATTGCATTCTCTGTTGAAACGGGGATGATGATTGAGCCTGTGCTGCCGCTGCGGAGCATACCGCTGGGGTTGTCGAACAGTGCGCGTACGCTTGCCGCTCCGGTAGAGCTGTTGATCACACCTGCAACGGTAGCCACATCGCCCTGGATGGGATAGATTGTGCCGTTGGCGAGCTTGAGGCTGACTGCCGGCATCGAATCGATTGCGGCATTGAGCGAACGTGTGCCGTTTTCGGTCATTTCAAGAAGGTCTTTCTCGTTGAGTGAGAAGTAAGCATATACCTTGGAGTTGTCGGAGATGGTGGTCAGCGGCTCAACCGAAGAAGGGGATGCGAGTGATCCCTCGCGGTTGGGGATTGAACCTACAACGCCGTCAGACGGTGCTGTAACCACAGTGTAGGATAGGTTTTTACGGGCCTGTGTCAATGCTGCCTGAGCCTGGGCCAAAGCTGCGCGCGCTGTGGCGAGCTGGTTCTGGGCGAGCTGGTTGTCGTAGGCACTGATGATATTCTTTTCAAAGAGCTGACGCTTTGTCTCGGCGGTCATCTGTGCTGTGTTTACGGCTGTCTGTGCTGAGTTCACTGCTGCCTGAGCGTTGTCGACGGCTGCTTGGAACTGCACTTGGTCGATAGTGAACAGAACCTGTCCTTTCTTGACAGCCTGTCCTTCGTCAACGTGTACTTTTGTGATGAATCCGGTCACTTGCGGACGGATGGCGATGTCGGTTTTTCCTTCGATCTTTGCAGGATATTCTTTGCTGTTTTCTGCATTGGTGACAGTCACATCCATTGTGGCTATCTGCGGTGCCTGCTGTTGCTGCTGTGCTTGGTCGCCGCCTCCGCAACCGGTGGCAGCAAGTCCAAGTGTGAGGCACAGTCCTATAGAGGCTATGCCTTTCAACGTCTTAACATTCATACTTGTTACTTTAAACATTTCTTATTTTACCTTATTATTGATTTCTGAATTAGTGCTTGATAAATGTCTTAAAAACAGGCATAATCGCCTGTCTATGGGTTTTCAAGGTGCAAAATTACTCAACATTGAGGGTTGAAAATATGATAATTGTCATAAAATGAGCCTTTGTTAACATTATTTCACGCAATTGATGTTTTGCCGCCGGTCGATTGTGGTGGAAATAGAGGCGGCGTGCAGAGTCATGGTTCTGCACGCCGCAATAAGATGGCTGATGGAGTTATCCTATGTTATTTCTGGATAGCTTCGTAGATGTTGGCACGTCCGGAAATCACGATGCGTGTGGTTTCGGGAGCGATGGGAGTTTCGGAGTAAGCCGACGCGATCTGTGTGCGTGAGATCTCACGGCCTTTTGCGTCGGTCTGGATCAGCGTCATGGGCTGGTTGGGCTGGCTTGCAAGCAGTGTCAGCGTGGTTGCGCCCTTGCGGCGGTCGAAGGCCATATCGCCGTTGATGGTGTAGGCCGATGTGGGATCGGAATCGAGGGCACGCAAAGCGGCCTGTGGATCGGCGGCTGTCACGTTGAGGCCAATGCGCTGGGCCGATGCCGGATTGACGGCAAATGTGCGCACCGATGCCCAGTTGGATTTTTTAGAGTCCAGACGGTTGAGACGGATGTAACGGGCGTTGACCGGTTCGCCTTTCCAGCTTACGATGTAGGTCTGCGCAAGCGGTTCGGTCAGTGCTGTCCAGGTGCGTCCGTCGGCAGAGTATTCAAGAGCTACATTGTCGAAGTAGTCAACGTCGTCGATAGAGTTGCGACCCTGATGGACGGTGATTTCATCAACGGGTATTGTTTCCAGAAGATCCACGCCGATCCAGTCGCCGGCACCCTGTGATGATGCCGAAGTGTAGTAGGTTGTGGTGTCGCCGTCGAGCATCAGTTTCGACAATGTGGTGCGGAGGTTGGGATATGATCCGATACCTTTCATGGTCAGAGGCTTGCGGCCGGTCATGTTCTCAAAGAATGCGAGAATCATGTCGTCCATGGCTCTTTCATAGAATGGGTGCAGCTTCATGGTGCCGATCTTGTGGGCATCGTAATCAGCTTTTTCCTCTGAGGTCATGATGTTGTTGACGTATGCGTTCCAGAACTCGGCGTTGTCACCTTTCTCGAAGGTCTTGATCAGGTCGAGGGTGCGGAGACCACGGTTGCCGAGGGCTGTGAATTGGGTGAGCCACGGGCTGATTTCGGCTATCAGAGCCGGATTGGCGTTCCGGCGCATTGCGTCCTCAACTTTGACTATGCGGCTGAATTCGTCGCGCAGTGCGTTGAATTGCTCCGGAGTGTACTTGTTGTAGGGGAAGATGGTTGTTTCCCACGATTCGTCGCGGCGATAGCCGGTCTCTGTGTCTGCGGAGTGGATCGCAAATGTGCGGTATGCGTCGGCAGCGGCCGGGACACGGTCGGTTATGCCACGCTCCCAGTTGTCGATAGGGTTGTAGGCAGAGGGATTCCATGCGTAGTCAGCAACGCCGTAGAGTGCGAGTTTCGATGCTTCGCCATGTTCCATGGGGTTGCTCTCGATACCTATCACCTGGTCGGAGGTGAGCGATGTGTCGAGTCCGTAGACAGGGCCTTGCAGAAGGATGTGCTTGCAGTAGTCGGTCACGGGGTAGTTCCACCAGTAGAGTGCCGGACGTTTGATTCTTGAGTCGATGAACTCAAGGGTCTCGGGAGTCAGGTCGCTGCAGACCACGGCTCCTGTCCAGAACACTTCCACATCGGGGTTGAGCTCACGTCCGTAGACTGCCAGCGGTCCGTCGGGACCCGGTTTTGCCCATAACTGTGAATAGTCGGTGGGGCATACCATGAGATTCGTGACATCGCCTTTAGCTTTTACGAAATCGCGTGTCAGATCATTGAGCAGCTGAGCCTGTTTCTGTGGATTGGTGCCCTCGCCCTCGATATCGTCGAAGAAGATAGCGAAAGAGCGTACTCCCAGATCATACATCATGTTGAATTTGTTGACAAGGCTGTCGTAGTCAGCTTTGTCCCAACGGATATCCTTTCCGGGGTGGATAGCCCAGATGAAATTGACGCGTGCTTTCTTCGCGGCGTCTACGAGCTGGCGTATGTTTGCGGCCTGATCGGCAGGGTAGGGCTGGCGCCAGTAGGGTGAGCTGTGGTAAGGATCGTCCTTGGGGCCATAGAGATAGTCGTTCATCTTGTTGCGGCCGTAGAAGTCGATCAGCGACATGCGCACATCGTGGCTCCAGGGAGTCCCGTAGAAGCCTTCCACCACGCCGCGGTATTTCATGGCAGGATAGTCGTTGATAACCATCATCGGGAGTCCTCCCTCGTTTTTGGCCATGTCGCTCTGGAGAATCTGGCGGAGAGTCTGGAGACCATAGAAAGCTCCGCGCTCATTGTAGCCGGTGATCTTGATCTCTTTGGGGCCGATGTTGAGTATGTATGCGCCGTCTACGGGCTTCACGCCGGCTTTACGGGCTTCTTTTTCGCCGAAATCAATAGTCAGTTTCAGCCCTTTGGGTGCTTGGGTGAGGAAGCCGAGATCGTTGGCGAACACGCCTTTCTTGTCCTTGACGGCGAAACCGCCCGATGTGTTCAGCACGCCGGTATAGGGGCGTTCGATGCTCTGTGGGGTGGGGTTGATCACAAGACCATGGTGGTCGATCTTATGGCCTGGCACGGAGTTGTATTCCTGCACTTCGCCGCGCTGGGATGTCAGGTCGAAGTTGTCGTCCTGAGCATTGACCGTCAGGGCTCCGATGGCGAGGAGCGTGGCCGAGGTCATCAGTTTGGTTATTTTCATGTTTAATAGATTGGATTTCCTTGCAAAGATATGCTTTTTTCTTGAAAAGAATATGATTTGGCTGATCTTTCACCGATTTCAGCAGGCTGATGTTTATTTTTTTTGTCCGGATGTTCGGATGCGTGTGTAAATTCACTATTTTTGTAGGAGAAATAAACCAACACAGATTTACCATCTTATGAAATTCCTGCAGACCATCGCTGTCGCCGCCTCAGTTGTGGCGTGTTCCGTCTCCGCTTTGGCCGGAGACTTCAGTCCAATCAAAACCACCGTTCCCGAGCGTCCGGCCGGTGTGACCGATATGGTGGCATTCGCCGCCGAACCTATCGACACGGTGCGTGTGGGTATCATCGGGCTTGGCATGCGTGGTTACAGTGCCGTTGAACGCTATCTCCACGTTCCCGGCTCGCGTATTGTAGCCGTTTGTGATATCGAGATGCCGATGGTCGACAGAGCTAAGAAATTGCTCGACAAGGCCGGCGTTGAGGCTGCTGCGTATGGCGGCAGCGAGGATGCGTGGAAGGAGCTCTGCGAGCGTCCGGATATTGATCTGGTCTACATAGTGACGGACTGGAAACATCATGCACCGATGGCTCTCTATGCCATGGAGCATGGCAAACATGTGGCTATCGAGGTGCCGGCGGCAATGTCGCTCGATGAGATATGGGATTTGATCGACACTTCGGAACGCACCCGTCGCCATTGCATGATGCTTGAGAATTGTGTCTATGATTTCTTCGAGATGAATACTCTCAATATGGCGCAGCAAGGTTTGTTTGGCGAGGTGTTGCATGTGGAGGGAAGCTATATCCACAATCTTGATGAGTTCTGGCCTTACTACTGGAACAACTGGCGCATGGATTATAACCGCGAACACCGTGGCGACGTCTATCCGACCCACGGAACCGGTCCGGCTTGCCAGTTGCTCGACATGCACCGCGGCGACCGCATGACAACGCTTGTTGCAATGGATACCAAGCCTGTCAATGGTCCGGCATATATTGAGCGTACCACAGGCAAGGCTCCTGAATCGTTTGCCAACGGCGACCACACTATGACCATGATCCGTACTGCCAATGGCAAGACGCTGCATATACAGCATGATGTGGTCACTCCGCGTCCCTACTCACGCATGTATCAGCTTACCGGCACCAAGGGCTTTGCCAACAAATATCCTTTAGAGGGATATGCTTTCGAGCCGGAACAGATTGCAGCCGATTCAGTGCCCGATCATGAGAATCTGACAGCTCACGGCTTCATCTCAGATGCCCAGCGCGAGGCTCTGACACAGAAATACATCCACCCGATTATCCGCGAGGTTGGCGAGGTGGCCAAGACTGTCGGCGGTCATGGCGGCATGGACTATATCATGGACTATCGTCTGATCTACTGCCTGAATAACGGGCTGCCACTCGACATGGATGTCTATGACCTTGCTGAATGGTGCTGCCTGATCCCGTTGAGTGCCATTTCGATAGAGAATGGTTCGGCTCCGGTTGAGGTTCCCGATTTCACACGTGGAGCCTGGAACAAGGTCAAAGGTTACCGCCACGCGTTCAAAAATTGACAGATGAGCGGACGGACAGGAGTATCGGTGCCGGATGTCGATGTGGTGATGATCGCCTACAACAAGGCGCGCTACATTGATGAGGCTATAGCCGGGGTAATGGCTCAGAAGGGTGATTTCCGGCTTCGCCTGATCGTGATGGACGATTGCTCTACCGATGCGACACCGGAGATTATTGACCGATGGCGGCGGCGTTTTCCTGACAAGATACTGAATGTACGCAATCCGCGCAATCTGGGCTTGCAGGGCAATTATGTGGCCGGCTTCAGACTGGTTACGGCCCGGTATATGGCCATCTGCGATGCCGACGACTACTGGTGTTCATCGCGTAAACTGTCCCGTCAGATAGCCTATATGGAGAGCCATCCGGAATGTGCGCTGACGTTCCACCGCGTGATCAACTATTATGAGTCGACAGGAGAGAAGAGTCTCAGCCATCGTCAGCGGCCATCCGACGGTGATATCGGTCAGTTGAGCCGGTGTAATTTCATCACCAATCTGTCGGTTGTCTACCGTCGTGAGCTTGTGGACTTGACTGCGCTCCCCGATTGGATTCTGACGGACCGTTCACCGGACTATGTGATGCACATGCTGTATGCTGCCCGTGGAATGATACATTTCTTTAATCGTCCGATGGGGGTGTATCGCAAGGCCGAGGGCAGTTCATGGAGCCTGACGGAACGTTTTGAACAGCTGAAGATGGCATTTGTGGCGCGGCGTAATCTGCTTGAGCACTTCGGCGACGGCCATCCGGCTGCGGAGGGGTTGCGCGATTCGGCACGTTCGTTGCTTGAGGCAATGAGAGGATGTGGCGGATCGGCCGAACGTCAGGCCTACGTGGATCGGGAGGCCTCTGACCTTGGAATTGTTTTGGCTGAATATGTGGCTGCAGACACTGGAAGCCGATCAGGCATGCGACGTCCGATATTGTCGCGTATCCGGGGTCTGGTGTCACGGTTCCTGCCGCGTCCTCGTCCACCACGGTTGGCGTGAGTTATCAGTTGTTGATCTTGAGGCTCATGCCGTTGAGCTTGCGGTAGAGATCAAGCGCATAGACATCGGTCATGCCCGATACGTGGTCAATGACAGCCTGAATCTTTCCGTAGAGCGTAGGTGCGTTTATTTCATACTGCTGCGGCACTTTCGACAGAAGCAGCTGCGAATAGTTGTAATGGGGATTCCGTACGGCATCCACGAGTTTTTCAAGCAGGAATGTGATGATGCTTGTACCTGCAAGGTCAATGTCGACAACGTCGCCTGCGCGGTAGATCTTCTCCCACGACAGGTTGTTGCAGCGTGCATATCCCTCGCGCTCAAGCTCAGGAATGTGGTCGAGCAGAGATCCTTTGAAACGTCCTTCAAGAATGGCATCCTCGTTGTCGACAAACGCTTGTGCGCACACCTTGACGAGCGCACCGATCACCACCGACCGCAGGTAGACAATCTTCTCATTTGGATCTTCCACGTGGCTCATGACTTGGTGCATGTGGGCCTGTCGGTCGGCCGGGAAGAAGCCGAGCAGCAGATCTATCACCTGCTGGGTGGGTATAAGTCCGAGCTTGTGGGCATCCTCGATGTCCATCACTTCGTAGCAGATATCGTCGGCGGCCTCTACAAGGTAGACCAACGGATGGCGTGCATACCGCACTTCGCCGTTCGGCCCCGGCATGGGGAGCATCCCCAGCTCGTCGGCCACCTTTATGAAATCGGCTTTCTCCGACTCAAAGAATCCGAATTTGTTTTTTCCGCCCGAGAGCGAGGCTTCGTAGGGGTATTTGACTATGGATGCGAGCATGGAGTAGGTCATGGCGAACCCACCGGGGCGACGTCCGTTGAAACGGTGGGTCAGCAAGCGGAATGCGTTCGCGTTGCCTTCAAATCGGGTCAGGTCGAGCCATTGGGCCTCTGTAAGCTCGGATTTAAGACCGGCTCCGGCACCTTCGCTGAAGAATGTGGCTATGGCTTTTTCTCCGGAGTGGCCGAATGGCGGATTGCCGAGGTCGTGGGCCAGACAAGCCGCTGAAACAATCTCGCCGATGGCATCGAATTTATGTAGCCAGTCGGCACCGTCGTAGCGGTGACGAAGCTGGAGGGCAACCTCTGTGGCGAGTGACCGACCGACACATGCGACTTCAAGGCTGTGGGTCAGGCGGTTGTGGACAAAGATACTGCCCGGAAGAGGGAATACCTGAGTCTTGTTCTGGAGCCGCCGGAAAGGGGAAGAGAATACAAGACGGTCATAATCACGCAGAAAATCGCTGCGCACACCGCGCTTGTCATCATGATATTCCTCCAGTCCGAACCGCTTGTCGCAGATCAGACGGTTCCAGTCCATGCGTTGTGTCTTGTTATTGTCCATAGCCATAGCTCGATAAGAATGTTGCATGCAAATATAAGGAATATTAACCGGATTTTGGCTATCTTTGCAGCGATATGGCAGACAGCAGACTTAAAAACCGCACCGCCAAGGGGTTGCTCTGGGGCGGAATAGGCAATGGCGCGTTGCAGTTGCTCAATCTTGTGTTCGGCATCTTTCTGGCACGGCTTCTCTCTCCGTCGGACTATGGAACGGTGGGTGCGCTGGCTATTTTTTCGGCTATCGCAGGGCTTCTGTGTGAGAGTGGTTTCACTCTGGCCATTGTCAACAAGCGCGAAATCTCGGATCGGGACTATAATGCCGTTTTTTGGTTTAATGTGGTGGTGGCTTTTGTGAGCTACGCCATTCTGTTTTTTTCCGCTCCGCTGATAGCCTCGTTTTTCCATACTCCGGCCATGGTTCCGCTATCGCGGTTTCTGTTTCTGAGTTTTCTGCTCGGAGGATTGGCTACTGCTCCTGCTTCCTACCTGTTCCGCAACCTGATGGTGAAGGAACGGAGTCAGATTCAGATTCTGGCTATCGTGATTTCAGGTACGGTCGGTGTTGTCTGTGCCTTTCAGGGCATGGGCTACTGGGGTCTGGCAGTGCAGACCGTGCTGTATTCCGGGTTGAATTCGCTGATGATGTGGTTTATATGCCCTTGGCGTCCGACGTTGTCGTTTGATCCGGGATCTCTGCGTTCAATGCTTCCGTTCAGTACACGTCAGCTGATAACATCTCTTTTCACGGTCGTCAACAATAATGTGTTTTCTGTTCTTCTCGGCCGTTTCTACGGAATGAGTCAGACGGGATTCTACACTCAGGGTAACAAATGGACTACGATGGGCTACAGCACGTTGACCGGTATGATCAACAGTGTCGGGCAGCCCGTGTTCCGCGAGACGGCCGACGATACCGAGCGTCTGCGCCGTGTGTTCCGCAAGTTGCTTCGATTCACGGCGTTTATCTCTTTTCCGGCTATGTTCGGGCTGGGAATTGTGTCTAATGAACTTATTTCTATTGCGGTCACCGACAAGTGGCTTGCGAGCGTTCCGGTGATGCAGATTCTCTGTGTATGGGGTGCGTTCATGCCGTTTGGCGTTCTGTATGGCAACCTGTTCAATTCGCTCGGTCGGCCACATATCTATATGTGGAACACGATTTCTCTCGGCGTTCTTCAGCTCGTGTGTGTTGTTGTCAGTTGCCGCTTCGGGCTCAATGTGATGCTTGAGGTCTATACGGCTGTCAATATCCTGTGGCTGCTCGTATGGCAGTATTTTGCCCACAAGCACATAGGCCTGCGGCTTATAGACGTGATTAAGGATGTTGCTCCCTATTGTCTGTTGGCCGGTTCTGTGATGATTCTCACTCAGATTGCCACTGCTTCTATCGCTTCTGAAGCCCTGTTGTCGCTGGTTGTGAAGATAGCGGTTGCCGCGTCGGCATATTGTCTGCTACTGTGGCGTTTCAATTCAGCTGTATTCAAAGAGAGCGTGAATTATCTTTTGCACCGTAAGGGTTAAGACCGGCAAGATAGCTGTTCCGGCTGATTTTGCTATGATATAAAAACTCCGGCAGTCTTGATTGACTGCCGGAGTTGATTATTTCAAGGGTATGTTGTTACCCTATGGATTCCGTTTTTACTTGGGAAGGTTGCCAACTTCCGGATCCACGCCCCACTGCTGCTGGGCGAGGCGGCGGTAGTTGTTGTAACGCCACTTGGCATTGTCCTTGGCAGCTGCGAAGAGCTCGGCTGCTTCATTGGGATACTGCTTAACGACAGATGCGTAGCGCACTTCGCCCTTGAGGAAGTCCTCAAACTTGTCCCAGTCGGGTTCCTTGCTGTCGAGGGTGAAGGGGTTCTTGCCTTCATCTTCAAGAGCAGGGTTGTAGCGCCACAGGTGCCAGTAGCCGCATGCAACGGCGTTGGCCTCTTCCTGCTGTGCTTTGCCCATACCTGCACGGATGCCGTGGTTGATACAGGGAGCGTAGGCGATGATGATCGACGGTCCGTCGTAGGCTTCTGCTTCGCGGATTGCCTTGAGGGTCTGAGCCTGGTCAGCGCCCATGGCGATCTGTGCGCAGTAAACGTAGCCGTAGGTCGAAGCGATCAGACCAAGGTCTTTCTTGCGGATACGTTTGCCGGAAGCGGCGAACTTGGCGATTGCACCGAGCGGAGTTGCTTTCGATGCCTGACCGCCGGTGTTGGAGTAAACCTCAGTGTCGACAACGAGAACGTTTACGTTCTTGCCGGATGCGAGTACGTGGTCGAGACCACCGAAGCCGATATCGTAGGCAGCACCGTCGCCGGCGATGATCCACTGTGAACGCTTAACGATGAAGCCTTTCAGTGTGAGGATCTGTTTGCAGATGTCGCAGTTGCAAGCCTCGCAGAGCGGAATGATCTTGTCGGCTACTTCGCCTGTGATAGCAGCGTCGTTCTGATTGTCGAGCCATTGCTGTGCGAGGGCTTTGATCTCTTCGCTGCAGCAGTCGCAAGTGGTTGCGGCTGTCATGGTGTCGACCAGACGTGCGCGGAGTTTTTCGTTGGCGATGGTCATACCCAGACCGAATTCAGCGAAGTCCTCGAACAGAGAGTTGCCCCATGCCGGACCATGTCCTTTGGCGTTGGTGGTGTAGGGAGTCGAGGGTACAGAACCGGAGTAGATAGATGAACAGCCGGTTGCGTTGGCCACCATTTCATGGTCGCCGAAGAGCTGGCTGATGAGTTTCACGTAGGGAGTCTCGCCGCAACCGGAGCATGCGCCGGAGAATTCAAACAGAGGCTGTGCGAACTGGCTGTTCTTCACGTTGGCCTTGATGTCGACGAGATCCTGCTTTGAAGCAACGTTGGCTACGCAGTAGTCCCATTCTTTCTGAACGTCGAGCTGAGTTTCCAGCGGCTTCATTGCCAGAGCTTTCACGCCCTTCTTGCCGGGACATACATCAACGCAGTTGCCACAGCCGAGACAGTCGAGAACGTCGACAGCCTGAACAAAGCGCATTCCTGCGAATGTCTTGCCGATAGCCGGGAGAGTCTTGTCCTCTGCCATGGGTGCGCATTCCATCTCTTTAGCATCGAGAACGAACGGACGGATAGCAGCGTGGGGGCAGACGTAAGCACACTTGTTACACTGGATACAGTTTTCTTCAAGCCATTCGGGAACGAATGCTGCAACACCACGTTTTTCGTAAGCGGCAGTGCCCTGTTCCCATGTGCCATCTTCGCGACCAACGAAGTCGGATACTTTCAGGTCGTCGCCGGCCTGGGCGTTGATAGGACGGACTACATTGTTGATGAATGCCGGATCGTTGTTCTCTACGGCTGCATCCTCGGGGAGGTTGCTCCATGCTTTGTCGACGGGGAGCTGCTTGTATTCGCCACCGCGGTCAACAGCTGCGTAGTTCTTGTCAACCACATCCTGACCCTTCTTGCCGTAGCTCTTGACGATGAATTTCTTCATCTGCTCAACGGCGAGATCAACGGGGATCACTTCGGTGATGCGGAAGAATGCGCTCTGGAGAATGGTGTTGGTGCGGTTTCCGAGGCCGATTTCCTGAGCGATCTTGGTAGCATTGATATAGTAGACGGTGATGTTATGGTCTGCGAAGTATTTCTTCACCTTGTTTGGCAGGTTCTTGGCCAGTTCCTCGCCTTCCCAGATGGTGTTGAGAAGGAATGTTCCGCCGTCGCGAAGGCCACGGGTCACGTCGTACATGTGGAGGTAAGCCTGAACGTGGCAAGCAACGAAGTTAGGAGTGGTCACCAGATAGGTTGAGCGGATAGGATCGTCGCCGAAACGCAGGTGAGAGCAGGTGAAACCGCCCGACTTCTTGGAGTCGTAAGCGAAGTAGGCCTGGCAGTATTTCTGTGTGTTCTCGCCGATGATCTTCACAGAGTTCTTGTTGGCACCTACAGTACCGTCGGCACCGAGGCCATAGAATTTAGCTTCGTATGTGCCTTCGCCGGAAAGTGCGATTTCCTCAACAGGGGGGAGTGACTTGAAGGTCACGTCGTCGATGATGCCGACGGTGAAGGCTGTCTTGGGTTCGGGCAGTGAGAGGTTGTCGAACACGGAGATGATCTGTGCCGGAGTGGTGTCCTTCGAAGCAAGACCGTAGCGGCCTGATACGATTTCGGGAGCGCCTTCCTTGCCATAGAAGCATTCAGCAACGTCGAGATAGAGAGGCTCGCCGTTTGCGCCGGGTTCTTTGGTGCGGTCGAGCACGGCGATGCGTTTTGCAGTTGCCGGAACGGCCTTGAGGAAATGTTTTGCAGAGAAGGGACGGTAGAGGTGAACGGAAACCATGCCGACTTTCTCGCCTTTGGCCATGAGATGGTCGATAGCTTCCTGAGCGGCCTGGGTTACAGAACCCATGGCGATGATCACGCGCTCAGCTTCGGGATGTCCGTAGTAGTTGAAGAGGTGGTATTCGCGACCTGTGATGGCCGAGATCTTGCCCATGTAGTCTTCAACGATTTCGGGAACAGCATCATAGTATTTGTTGCAAGATTCGCGGTGCTGGAAGAATACGTCGCCGTTTTCTGCCATACCACGTGCCACGGGAGCCAATGGGCTGAGGGCGCGGTTGCGGAATTCAGCGAGGGCTTCCTGGTCAACCAGGGGAGCGAGGTCTTCCTGATCAACAACTTCGATCTTCTGGATCTCGTGAGAGGTACGGAAGCCGTCGAAGAAGTTTACGAAGGGAACGCGGCTCTTGATGGTCGAGAGGTGGGCTACACCGGCGAGATCCATCACTTCCTGAACGGAACCTTCAGCAAGCATTGCGAAGCCGGTCTGGCGTACAGACATAACGTCCTGATGGTCGCCGAAGATGCTCAATGCGTGAGAGGCGATTGTACGGGCAGATACGTGGAACACACAGGGGAGCAGCTCGCCTGCGATCTTGTACATATTGGGGATCATCAGCAGCAGACCCTGCGATGCGGTGTAGGTCGTTGTCAGAGCACCGGCCTGGAGTGAACCGTGAACGGCACCGGCAGCACCGCCCTCCGATTGCATTTCCTGCACGAGAACAGTCTCGCCGAAGATGTTTTTACGTCCTGCAGCAGCCCATTCGTCAACGTATTCAGCCATCGTCGACGAGGGTGTGATAGGATAGATTGCGGCAACTTCCGAGAACATATACGAGATATGCGCTGCGGCCTGATTACCATCGCAAGTCAAGAATTTCTTTTCTTTACTCATTTTGTTTGTAATCTATTTGTGGAAATTAAGTTACTAATTCACAGACTCGTATTCTGCGTTTGAATGTCAAGCGCATTATACACCGCGAAGTTACAAAAAACTCGCCAAACCAGCAAAACCTCACTATGTTAATTTATTGTGTTAATTTAATGGAGGTCTATATGTTGCGGTGTGTGGAGTGTTCTCTTGGGGTGGATATGGGTGTTAAATATTGTCAAAGCTTTTTGTGATCCATGGCGGAAGATACGAATAAAGCTAACTTTGTGAAAAACTGACAGTCATGATCAACAGAAATAGTATGTCGCGGACTCTGTCCGTAATCGTTCTCTCCGTTTGCGGTTTGCTGTGCGGAGGTTCTGTTTCCGCGTCTCAGAATGATGAGGCCGGGGATGTCGCGGTGATGATAGTCATCGGGCAGTCAAATGCTGATGGGTCGGCTATGTTCGACCCTGAGCTTGATTCAGAAATGAAAGCCTGGTATGAATCGCCGGCTAATCCGCGCAAGATGAAGATATGGTATCGTAGTTCTAAAGTGGAGAATCAGGCTTCCAATGCTTTAGGCGAGGCCGCACGTTGGGTTGTGGACGGCGATACGGCGGATGTTGATCCGGGGTGGCTTGATCTGTGGTATCGCAATGAGAACACTCTCGGGCGAACGGCCATGAATATGATCCATGGCTACGGAACATGGAGTATCGGTGGCGGAACCGATTGCGCCCAGGGCCGACGGGGCATGGAGGGCGCGTTCGGCAAAGCTTTTGCCGAGGCAATGCCCGAAACGGAACTGTATGTGCTCAAGCTCGGTGTGTCGGGGTCATTCATTTCCTCGTGGGCTAATCCTGCCGATGATCATAACTGGAATTATTTCTGTGACAATATCTTCAGGCCAGCTATGGCCGATCTTATCGCGCAAGGCAAGCGTCCGAAACTTGCCGGAGTGTGGTGGATGCAGGGATGTGCGGATTCGGGCTGTGACCGGGAGTATTATCTGGAGTCCCTCAAGCGGCTTGTAGGGCGAGTGCATGATGTCCTTTGTTTTCCTGAGGGCAAGATATACGTTGGCCACGTTGTGGCACCAGGAGAGTCGTCTGTCGCTCCGGATGGATCTACGTCGTTCAGCCGGAATGTGCGTGATGCGCAGGATGAGGTGGCTGCTGAGGATCCGTCGATTGAGATTGTGGAAACAGGAGATTTTGACTTGCAATACGAGGATGCTTTCGGCGGATATATTCATTTCAGTCATTCCGGGGTGAATGCCATTGGGCGCGAGCTTGCACGGCGTGTGCTGTCGGTCGGCCCGGACGGTTGGGCTCCTTATGTGTGTCCGGTTAAATAGATTATGGAACTGATTGTAGAAAAGGAATTTATAGAGCATGTTCCCGACTATAGGGGACTGCTGTTCGAGGCCGATGTTGTCAATTCCCCTGTGGGCGAAGAACAGATGGCCGAGATGGATATTATGGCACGTCGGATAGCCGCCGATTATGAAGTGGCTGATATTAACAAAATCCCGGCCATTGCGGCTACCCGTGCCGCTTACAAGGCTTGTGGCAAGGATCCCAACCGTTACCGACCCTCGCAGGAGCAGCTGATGAGGCGAATTGTCCGTGGACTCGGACTTTATAACGTAAGCGCGGTTGTTGATGCCGGAAACCAACTGTCGTTGTTGACAGGATGTTCTGTGGGGTGCTTTGACCGCGAGCTTGTGGAGGGTGATATTCTGAGGATCGGAATCGGTCGGGAGGGAGAACCCTACGAGGGGATAGGGCGCGGTGTGCTTAACATTGCCGGCTTGCCTGTCGTTCGTGACGCTTCAGGCGGTATAGGCACTCCGACATCGGATAATGAGCGCACCAAGATATCCGGGTCGACCCGTCGGCTGGTGGCCACGGTTCATCTTTTTGATCCTGCTGTTGATTCTGCTGCTGTTGTGGATGCTTTTGCCGATCTGTTCACACGTCATTGTTCGGCGACGGACATACGTTATTCCAAGGCTGTTATCGGCGACTGATGCCGATTGCCGTCAGCGTAGTCGGACTTCGTTGAAATGGAGATCGCGGCCATCAACAATCAGGATCCTGTCGGTCAGGAGCGTCCCTGTGTGTGATAGATATTTGATGGCTTCCAGAGCCTGAATGCTACCGATGATGCCGGGCAACGGGCCGAGTATGCCGCCGATGCTGCATGGCGTATAGCCTGCTCCGGCGCTTTCAGGGAAAAAATCGCAGTAACGTGCCGACCCCGGTACGTGGGTCATGATCTGTCCGTTCATTCCAAGGACTCCGGCAATGGTGTAGGGGAGTCCGAGTTCATGGCAGGCATCGTCGATCATGTATTTAGTGTCGGGATTGTCTGACGCATCGACAATGAAATCATGTCCTTTGAACAGTTCACGGGCTTTTGCCGGGGTTACGAATTCACGGATCGCATCTATTTTTATGCTGCTGTTCAGACGGGTGAGTCTGTCGGCAAGGGTCGTCGCTTTGTAAGCTCCGGCTTCCTGTTCCGTGTAGAGTATCTGTCTCTGTAGATTGGTGATATCGATTGTGTCGAAATCAACAAGTGTCAGGTGTCCTATGCCGGCTCCGGCGAGGTAGGCGGCAACGACGGATCCGAGTGCGCCGCAACCAAGCACCAGTACTGAAGATTCGAGCAGCCGCCGCTGTCCTTCCTCTCCGAATCCCTCTACGGAAATGTTGCGTGAATATCTCTGTCGGTCCATATTCTGTTTATTGTAGCATTGCGGCTACGCGTCGCAATGATTCGACGAAACGGTCGCACTCCTGACGGGTGTTGTAGAGGGCCATGGCGCAACGGACTGTCCCCTCGATTCCGAGTGCGTGCATAAGTGGCTGCGCACAGTGGTGGCCGGTGCGCACGGCTATGCCGAGTTTGTCGAGCAGCAGTCCGGTGTCGTAGTGGTGGGCGTTGCCGATCAGGAATGATATGATGGCGCTTTTCCCGGGCGCAGTACCGAAAATCCGCATCCCAGGGATGGTGAGCATCTGTTGCTGAGTGTAGTTCAGGAGATCTTCCTCATGGGCTGCGATACGTTCCACTCCGATCTCCTCCATGTAGGATATTGCCGTGTGGAACGCGGCTATTCCCACATAGTCGGGGGTGCCGGCTTCGAATTTGAACGGCAGGTCGGCGTATGTGGTGTGTTCGAATGTGACGTGGCTTATCATCTCTCCGCCACCTTGATATGGGGGCATTTTTTCAAGCAGAGAGCGACGGCCATAGAGCACTCCGATTCCGGTTGGTCCATACATTTTGTGGGATGAGAACACGTAGAAATCGGCGTTGAGCGCAGAGATATCTACGCGGCAGTGGGCTATTGCCTGTGCGCCGTCGATAAGAGCCACAGCCCCGGCTTCGTGAGCCAAGCGTATGATCTCGGCTACAGGGTTGACTGTGCCGAGGACGTTGGACACGTGTGTGATGGCCACGACTTTTGTCTTTTCGTTCAGCAGAGAGCGGTAGGCGTCCATGTCGAGAGAGCCGTCGGCGAGCATAGGCACGACTCTGATCACGATTCCGCGGCGGTCGCGCAGCAGTTGCCATGGCACGATGTTGGCATGATGTTCCATCACCGACAGGATTATTTCGTCGCCTTCCGAAAGAAGCTGTCCGTAGCTTGACGCCACAAGGTTGATGGCTTCCGTCGTGCCTCGCGTGAAAATGATCTCTTCGGTCGATGACGCACCGATGAACCGGGCGGTGGCGCGCCGGGTTTCCTCCATCATCGCTGTGGCTTCCTGCGACAATGTGTGGACTCCGCGATGGACGTTGGCTTTGTGGTTCTCATACATATCCGTAATGGCATTGACAACCTGACGCGGAGTCTGTGTCGATGCGGCGTTGTCGAGATAAATGAGAGGCCGGCCGGCCACGGTGCGTGACAGTATGGGATAGTCCTCGCGGTATTTTTCAACGTCGAATTCCATTATTGGCATGATTTTTGTGGTTCATCCTCTGTGGGACGACAAGCTGAGGTGCAAGCACCGCATCCAAATTGCGATCCATTGAAGCGTTTCTCCACAAGGTGGCGTAGACGGTCGCGCAGTTCCTCCATGTCGACGGCCTCAATAACGTCGGACATGAATGCCTGCATCAGCATCTTGCGTGCTTCCGGCTCGGGGATACCGCGTGTCTGCATGTAGAACAGCGCTTCGGCATCGAGTTGCCCGGTTGTCGCTCCGTGGGAACATTTCACGTCGTCGTTGTAGATCTCAAGCTGAGGCTTTGCGTGCATTCGTGCTGACGGGGATGCCAGCAGGTTTCGGTCGGTCTGGGCGGCATCGGTGAATTTGGCTTGTTCCGTGACGAGGATGCGTCCGCTGAATGATCCGGTCGCTTCGCCGTCGAGCACGTATTTGAACAGCTGATTGCTCGTGCAGCGTGGCGAAAGATGGCGTAGGATCACGTTGTTGTCAACATGCTGCTTGCCGGAACCGATCACCATTCCTGCCAGACGGCATTCGGCATGCTTTCCTGCCAGGTCGAGCGAGAAGTCGTTGCGCGTTGTGCCGCATGTCAGTGTTATAGTCCCGGCTGATAACCGCGAGTTTTCTGCTTGGCGGCAATATATGTTGCTGTGGCGTGTTGTTTTTGCTGACGATTCCTCGATTGTGTAGTAGTCGAGTGAAGCGTCTTTTGCTAAGACGATCTCCACCACTTCGGATGAAAGATAATCGGTTGTGGCGTCCTGGGTGTGGTCGCAGACAAGTAGCTTTGCCGATGCTCCCTCTTCAAGCACCACAAGCACTCGGCGCGGAGCCATGAGCGATGTCGGCGCACTGAATATGTTGACCAGCTGCAGGGGCTTTTCTATATGCACTCCGCGGCCTACGTGGATCAGCACGCCGTCCTGGGTCAGAAGTGTGTTGAGGGCTACGGCAGGGGCGGTGAGTGGCGCCAAAGATCCGTAATGGTTGGCCACGGCCGGGTCTCCGTCGATTGCGGCCTGACGCAATGATTTGAATGTAGCGCCTTCAGGCAGACCTGAGAGCAGTGATTTCGTAGGGCGGAAGGAGTCGTTGACAACGATGCCGAGCAGGGTCGACATGTTGGGGACATCGCATCGGAACGAAGCGGCGATATCGGCCGGCAGCTCCATGCGGCTGATGTTTAGTCCGTAATCGGCGGCAAACATGTCGTTTACAGAGGTGCGTTCGTAGTCCTCGTCGCCGCGTTCCGGCAGTGTGGCTCCGGTCAGAGCTTCAATGGCTTTTTGCCGTAGAGCGTTGAGCGCCGGCGCCGAACCTGCGTCTATGGTCGCGGCATTAAGCCGATATAGTTCAAGATATTGTGAGAGGCTGTTCATTGTGGTCGTTGGTAGATGGATTATTGTGCGTCAACTTCTTCCTTGATCCAATCGTAGCCGCGCTCCTCGAGCTCGAGAGCCAGCTCCGGACCTCCGGTGCGGACAATGCGTCCCTTGTAGAGCACGTGGACAAAATCGGGTTTGATATAGTCCAGCAGACGCTGATAGTGGGTGATGACGATGGTGGCGTTGCGGTCGGTCTTGAGTTTGTTGACGCCGCCAGCCACAATGCGCAGGGCATCGATGTCGAGTCCGCTGTCCGTCTCGTCGAGAATGGAAAGTTGCGGTTCAAGAACGGCCATCTGGAATATCTCGTTGCGTTTTTTCTCGCCGCCGGAGAAGCCTTCGTTGACCGAACGTGACGCCAGTTTGTTGTCGAGTTCCACGATAGCTCGTTTCTGACGCATGAGTTTCAGGAACTCAGTGGCGGAAAGGGGTTCCTCGTTCAGATACTTGCGTTTGGCGTTAAGGGCAGCGCGCATGAAGTTGACCATTGAAACGCCGGGGATCTCCACCGGGTATTGGAACGAGAGGAACAGACCCTCGTGTGATCGGTCCTCGGGTGAGAGCGACAGCAGGTCGGTGCCGTGGAGTGTGGCCGAACCTTCTGTAACGGTGAACGCAGGATTGCCGGCAAGCACTTCGCTGAGCGTCGATTTCCCGGAACCGTTAGGTCCCATGATCGCATGGACTTCGCCGCGGCCAATCTGCAGGTTTATGCCTTTCAGTATTTCTTTCCCTCCAACGGAAGCGTGGAGATTGTTGACATCTAACAGTATATCTTTCATTGTTTCTTTTGTTATCGGTTGATGATTGTGCGTGACGTGTCGTCAGCCTACGGAGCCTTCCAGAGTAAGTGCGAGCAGACGTTGTGCCTCTACTGCGAATTCCATAGGCAGTTTGTTCATTACTTCCTTTGCATAGCCGTTGACAATAAGGCCTACGGCTTCTTCGGTGGGAATGCCACGCTGGTTGCAGTAGAATATCTGATCCTCGGAGATCTTTGATGTGGTGGCCTCATGCTCGAGTACGGCGGTAGAGTTGCGCACATCGATGTATGGGAATGTGTGTGCTCCGCAGGTGGAGCTGAGCAGGAGGCTGTCGCACTGTGTGTAGTTGCGGCATCCGTCGGCATCGGGAGCCACTTTGACCAGTCCGCGGTAGGAGTTCTGGCTATGTCCGGCCGATATACCCTTGCTGACAATGGTGGAGCGGCTGTTGCGTCCGAGATGGATCATTTTTGTGCCGGTGTCGGCCTGCTGATAGTTGCGAGTGACGGCTACGGAATAGAATTCGCCTACAGATCCTTCTCCGGCAAGCACACATGATGGGTATTTCCATGTTATGGCCGATCCGGTCTCCACCTGAGTCCATGAGAGCTTGGAGTAGTCGCCACGGCAGAGTCCGCGTTTTGTCACGAAGTTATAGACACCGCCACGTCCTTCTGCATCGCCGGCATACCAGTTCTGGACCGTGGAGTATTTGACCTCGGCACGATCTTCGACGATGATTTCGACGATTGCGGCGTGGAGCTGATTTTCATCACGCATCGGAGCCGTGCAACCTTCGAGGTAGCTGACATAGGCATCGTCGTCGGCTACGATCAGCGTGCGTTCGAACTGCCCTGTGCCGGATGCGTTGATGCGGAAGTAGGTGGAGAGTTCCATGGGGCAGCGGACGCCTTTGGGTATATAGACAAATGAGCCGTCGGAGAACACCGCCGAGTTCAGCGCAGCGTAGAAATTGTCGCGGTAGCCTACCACCGTGCCGAGATATCTCCGCACCAGTTCGGGATAGTCCTTCACAGCCTCCGAGAAGGAGCAGAAAATCACGCCCAGTTCGGCGAGCCGTTCCCGGTGTGTGGTCTTCACGCTCACCGAGTCGAGCACCGCATCGACCGCCACTCCCGCAAGACGCTTCTGCTCCTCGAGCGAGATACCCAGTTTGTTGAATGTCTTTACCAGTTCCGGGTCCACCTCGTCCATGCTCTTTTTCAGCTCCTTCTTTCTGGGTGCCGCATAGTAGCTGATTGCCTGGAAGTCGATGGGGGGTATGTCGAGGTGCGCCCAGCGGGGCGGGGTGAGTGTGAGCCAGTGGCGGAATGCCTTTAGACGGAACTCGAGAAGCCAGTCCGGCTCCCCTTTCATCGCGGAGATGTGGCGTATAACCCCCTCGTCCAGACCGGGAGGCACTATGTCGGTGTCAATGTCCGACGTGAATCCGTACTTATATTCGGAATTGGTCGCGTCCTCTATCACACGCGACGAATCAAGATTTCTGTCATCCATACTTGCGCAAGGACCGCTGTCAGAGCGGCCTTATTAATATTACGCAAAATTAGTAAAAAAGTTGCAACGGCACAAGCACACAAATACATTGTCCGGCAAATCCGCTCCCGGTTCGGGAGACGGATGCCGGACAATTATTATGGTTTGATCAGCGGACTCCGCACGGGGCGAAGTTGCAGCTGTGTCAGTCTGGTCAGTGGCGGGGCTTGATGTCGAGCTTCACCGGCTTGATCATGTTCCCGGGGCTGAGGATGGTGTCGAGGTCCTCTTTGGAGAGGATGTCATGCTCGAGCACAAGGTCGTACACGCTCTTGCCTGTCTCCAGAGCTTCCTTGGCGATCTTGGTGGAGTTCTTGTAGCCGATCACGGGATTGAGGGCCGTGACGATGCCGATGCTGTTGTGCACGTAGGCAAGGCAACGGTCGGCGTTGGCTGTGATTCCCTCCACACAGCGGGTGCGGAGAGTCTCGAAGCCGTTGATCATCAGATCCACGCTCTCGAAGTCGCACTGGGCCATCACCGGCTCCATGGCGTTGAGCTCCATCTGCGCGGCCTCGCCGGCCATGGTGACGCAGAGCTCGTTGCCCATCACTTTGTAGCAGATCTGGCTCATCACCTCGGGGATCACAGGATTCACCTTGCCGGGCATGATCGAGCTGCCGGGCTGCATGGCCGGCAGGTTGAACTCTCCGAGACCGCAGCGCGGGCCGCTGGCGAGGAGACGCAGGTCGTTGCAGATCTTGTTCATCTTCACCGCCACGCGCTTCATGGCCGAAGCGTAGCCCACCAGGCACGATGTGTCGGAGGTGGCGCCCACAAGGTCGTCCGAGAGCTTGAACTCAAGGCCGGTGATGGAGCAGAGCGCTGCCACGCATTTCTCGGCATAGCCCGGCTCGGCGCAGATGCCGGTACCGATGGCGGTCGCTCCCATGTTGACGGTCAGGAAGTCGGCGGCGGCCTCGTTCAGATGTTTGATCTCGTCCTCAAGGATGCTTGCGAATCCGCTGAATGTCTGGCCGAGAGTCATCGGAACCGCGTCCTCAAGCTGGGTGC